>SKEY01000028.1_pt1 | contig 230027 bp, 253 predicted proteins | sample 4843871 | NCBI WGS metagenome assembly SKEY01 (sample SAMN11008797, study PRJNA524170) | human gut metagenome | biome: Human fecal sample; material: Feces; isolation source: fecal sample from pouch patient p36 | host: Homo sapiens | place: Israel: Tel-Aviv | collected 2016-12-04
AAATCGTATATTTGTTATTTTTGATAGTCACTTGTTTTCCGTTTACGAATACTTTGGAAACTTTATAGTCTTTGTTTGGAGTAAAAGTAAATTCTGTGCTGCTGCCTTCTTTTACCTCAATAGTTCCAGAAGGACTAATTTTGCCATATTTATCAGAAGATGCTTGCACAGTAACGGGGTCAGACCCCATTAAAAAAGTATAAACCCTAGAAATGATATTGACCAATGATATCATAAATGATACAATCATAAAAAATTTAATGGGGTGTTAGAATGGAAAATACGGTTGAAATTTATCAAGAAGAGAAAGAATTAAGGGGGAAACGCCTGGCAGCCTATGCAGAATCGATGCAAATTCCGGCTCATCTGAGCACGGTTTCCGATAAAAACTGAACACAGATTCCGCTTGTAACTGAGCGTGTTTCCGGTTCAACTGACCATTCGTTTCATATCGTGTTATAGTTCTTTCGTAGTCCAAGATTGATTACGAAAGGAGGCATTTTTATGCAAGACTACAATACGATTATTGGCTCTATTCAAATGCGTCTGAATAACTGCCCAACTAGATCCGTTATGGATCGGTACAACATTGGCTCAGGTACACTTAACCTTATCATGAGCCGTTATAAAGCATCTGGGATTCCTATAGAAGAACTCCGTATGATGCCACCAAAGGATGTGGAAGAATTATTCTATCCTTCAAAAAATCTTAAACGGAAGGATGTTCCACTTCCAGATTTTCAGCACTATTATGACCGGATTCATACCAGTGGAAGTAAAGTAAATATATCTTTTTGCTGGCTCGAATATAAAGAGCAAAATCCACATGGTTATGAAAAGTCACAATTCTACGAATATTTCAACCGGTTTGTTGAAGAGAATTATGGAGGTCAAAATATTTCCATGGCTGTAAACCGCAAACCAGGAGAAAAGATGTACATCGACTGGGTTGGAGATCAGCCTGAACTTCTTACCGATGTTGAAACCGGTGAGATTAAAAAGGTTCATATCTTTGCAACAACCCTTGGTGTAAGCAGCTTGATCTATGCAGAAGCTTTCCCTAACGAGAAGCTGCCGTGCTTCATTGAAGGCTGTTCCCATGCTGTTTCTTCTTATGGAGCAGTTGCAAAATATTTTGTACCGGATAATCTTAAAACTGCTGTAACTAAGCACACAAAAGATGAATTGATTCTTCAATCCTCCTTTTCGGATTTAGAGGACTTTTACGATACTATCGTACTTCCGCCACCGGCGAGAAAACCAAAAGGTAAACCAACGGTTGAAAATCACGTAAAGTTTCTCGAAACTCATCTGGTAGGAAAACTCAAAGAAAATATTTATACATCTTTCGAAGATTTAAATGCCGGGATTAAAAAAATAGTAGCGGCACTTAATTCCCGAAAGTTTCAGAATAAGAGTTTTTCCAGAAAAGACGCTTTTGAGAAATATGATAAACCTTGTATGAAACCACTGCCAGGCGGAAGTTACATGATTTGTGATTACAAAGCAGTTCTGAAAGTCCCTAATAATTACCACATCGAGTATGACGGCCACTACTATTCCGTATTGTACTCTTACTGTGGAAAACCTGCAATCCTGAAAGCAACACCATCAGAGATCAAGATCTGCGACCAGTACAATCGTTTGATCTGTACTCATAAACGTTCATATAAAGAGTTTCCATTGTACATTACAACTGATGAACATATGAGACCGGAACATCTTTACTACAAAGAAGTTAATTCTAAAGACGGCAACTATTACCGTCGCTGGGCATCCGCAATCGGAACCGCAATGTCTGAACTGATTGATAGGGTTCTGAAATCATCTAAGCATGAAGAACAGTCTTATAATGCTTGCGCAGGTATCCTTCACATGGCAAAAACAGTGCCTTATGGTATGGCAGAAGAAGCCGCCCGTAAGTGCATTGAGATGAATTCCTGCAAATATTTCACTTATAAGCAGGTTCTCAAAAGGATGAATGCGAAGGGCCTTATGGAAAACGCTCCGGGGAACCTTCCAACACATGAAAACATTCGCGGAAATGACTACTACAAGTAAAGGTGAACACTTATGGCATATACATTCAAAACGTATCTCTACAACGAGAAACTTTCAAAAGAACAAAATCTCATAATGGACAAACTCTATAAACTACGCATGTCAGGAATGGCAGAAGCTCTTGAGCAACAGCTGTTAAATCCGAATAGCCGGCTTGATTCATTCGAAGACAGATTTTCAGATATCGTAAACTTTGAATGGTCCCAAAGAGAAACTAAGAAATTTAACCGTCTTTTAAAACAGGCAACTCTTAAATATCCAGCTGCAGATTTGGACAGCTCCCTTTATGAACCTGAACGTCAGCTGAATACTCATGTCATTGAAAAGCTTGCAACATGTGAGTGGATTGACGAACCCAACAATCTTTTAATGACAGGAGGGGCTGGGGCTGGCAAAACCCACGTGGCTTGTGCTTTATGTGTTGCTGCAATGCATCAGATGCGTACTACAAAATATATCAGGGCCAATTACCTGCTTCAGGAGTCTGAACATGCACATAGGGAAAACAACTATTATGAGTATTCCAACAAAATGGCTTCCTATGATCTTCTGGTAATCGATGATTTTGGGCTGATGGATCTGAACATGGATAAATGCCGAGATCTGTTTGAAATCATCGAATCTCGTGACAGCAGAAAAGCGACCATTATCATCTCCCAAGTACCAGTTGCAAAATGGTATCAATTATTCGGTGATAATACCTATGCTGATGCTTGTCTTAGCAGAATGACATCCAAAGCCTACCGATTGGAATTTCCAGGGCGTGACCGCCGTGTAAATCAAAGTAACTAATTAACCAACCGAGCGTTGCTCAGTTTCAAGCGGAATGGCGCTCCGTTCCTTCGGAACGGATGCGCAGATTTCGCGGAATATGCACAGAATCGATTCAGGAAAAGGTACAGAAGGATTCAGAGCAGATTATAAAAATACTAGTAGAAGAGAGATACCGCCAGAAGAAGACCCAGCAGGAGATGGCGGATATAACCGGGGTAAGAGCCTCGAACATAGCTAGATTTGAGAAGGCTTCTAGAGTGCCAACATTGCTTATGTTGGAAAAATATGCGAATGCACTGGAAAAGCATATAGAGATTAGAATAACGGAGGATAAGCAGTAGCGGGAGATTATCCCGCTGCTGTTTGAAATAATCAATGATGATAGTATTATAAAAGAAAGTCCAGCTAATAAATGTCAATAGATAAATGAAAAATATTTTCTCCATAAAAAAGGGTACACTTATCCCTTGGTGAAAATATCATTTTGCAAAAAAAGATATTGGTTCGTTGGATTAACAGTATTTTATGCAGCTATGTCGCATTTAGCAGCATTGTATTGTTGAATATGCTCCTGCGGAGTAATGATTTCAAAAGGTTTGTTATCTCTGAGTATTGCAAATATCATATTGCACACCTTGTGTGAAACGGCACCCATTGCTACAAGCTTAGGTTTTGATTCACATTTCTTCAGATAGTAATCACGGAGTACCGGATTTTTTGCTTCTCCTGTACGGGATGTGCTGATGCTTTGTAAAGTCAGTGTATGAATAGCTCGTCTGGCTATAGCAGATCCTCTTTTGGAAATTTGAATCTTAGTTCCTTCGAATTTACCAGATTGTTTTACTGCTGGATCAAGACCGAAATAAGCGAAAAGTTGCTTGGGTTTTGAAAAAGCAGAGAAATTACCAATCTCTCCCATGAGAGTTACAGCAGATAAGAAACCAGCGCCTTTGAACGTTTCAACTAAGTGAAGCTGTTTGACGAAGTCAGTTTCTTCATTGGCATCAATAAGCTCATGCATAGCATCGAGAATGTTTTTGATTTCTTCGTCGTACTTACGGATGAAGCTGATATATAAACGAATACGTTTGATATTGCTGTCTAAAATATAGCCAAATTCATTAGCATCATGAGCGGCTTGAATAATGGCATTGTATTTGCTGGCAGCATATGCAACTCCAAAACGTGCAGTTGATTTAATGGTATCAATAATCTCTTGCGGGTCTGCTTCAATAAAGGCAGATGGAGATGTATAAGTTTCCAATAATGTAAGAGATGTATTGGCTGTAATCTTGGAGAATATACCAAGATACTGTGGGAAAGCCATACGCAATTCGCCTTGAAGCTTGTTCACGTAAGCACTGCGGTTATCCATTAAATCGTAGTATTCACGACAGAGATTGCGGCAGTTCAAAGCAAGGTCAGAAGGCATAAGAGAAACCTTTAGATCAGGCTTCAAACCAACTAAAGCCGCTTTTTTAGAATCAAAACGGTCATTATGTACTTTTCGTATGTTGATATTTGTGCTATTCTTAGTGATGATAGGATTAATAACCGAGCAGTTAAAACCCTTATCACGAAGATAGCAGAAGAGTGGGTAATGATAAATTCCCGTGGATTCGAGGAAAATGCGACTTTCCAAAGAATACAACTCTTCTGCTTCTTTTATTTTAGAAACAGCAGTTGCGAGGGAATTCATTTGATTATGTAGGATTTTATAAGGTTTTCCTATAATCTGTTGGTTAGGAAGTGCGATAGACATCCAGGAGAAGTCAGCACCAACATCAATACCAACAGAGATGAATAAATCATCAAGATTAAAAATAAATTTGTTTGACATGAGCGATAGCTCCTTTCTGATAGGAATCCATTTCCAATCTGGCAGGTACACAACCTAGCACGTTATACGGGTATGGCCTTCCGGCTCCCAACCAGCTAAAACATAAAACCCTGTCGAATGGACTAATTGACTTTCTTGTAGGTATCTGCTGGTGAAATCAGCATCCCAAGGAGTGATACATTATTTGTCCTATCCTAAGAGATGATACCTTATGCTTTCTCTGGTGTCTATCAGGAACCGTCAGACATGATAATTATTTAGGATAACATCTGATGAAGGAAGAACTCCTTCTTCTGTTATCTGGTATATAGAAACTTATTAACCAAGTAGTCTTACTGACTACACCATTATTATACTAGGATATGAAGAAGAGGATTATGGCTACAGTGGTAAAAAGTTTTGCAATACAAGGAATCGAAGGACATAACGTAGACATAGAGACAAAAATACTGGATGGCCAGCCTATGACCTCCATAATCGGGATGGGTGATACAGCAGTAAAGGAGTCAGCGGACCGAATACAGTCAGCAATTGATGAAAGCGGATATGTATTTCCGAAAAAACGTGTAATTATAAGTCTGGCACCAGGAGAGTGATTCTTTTGGAATTGACAAGAGAAATATCCGTGTGGAACAGATAGAGCAATGTTTATGATGTAGGATTTTGCGACGAAACAGGCCAGGCAGTTTGCCTGGTTTGTTTCCTTATAAAAAATCAGGCTTGCTTCTTTCCGGATAAGGCTATTATAATGAGAGTATAGAAACAATGAAGCAAAGACTTAGATGCATAAGGAAGGTGATTCGGCAAAGAAAATTCACTTCTACGGAAGAGAAACATACATGGATATTTAACATTCCGGGAAAATACTATCAGAAGATGTGATTTATAAAGTACATGAGATGACACGATATCGGTTATTACGATAAATAGCTTGAAATTAAAAAAAGAGCGAGGTGTTAATGTGCAGGAAACAAAACGGAATGTAATGAACGAAGAAGATTTACAAAGGATAAAAGAACTTCGCCTGATGGATGATGACTTTTTTTCAGAAGCACTGGATGGAAAGATTGAAGCAGTTGAGTATATACTGAATACGATTTTAGAGTGTGATGATATCAAAGTAAAATCTACAAAGGCGCAAGTAGAATATAAAAGCGCAACAAAACGTTCCATCACTTTAGATATCCAGGCAGAGGATGTAAATGGAAAACTTATGGATATTGAAATTCAGCGTTCTGATCGGGGAGCAGGAGTGAAAAGGGCAAGGTTTCACAGCAGCATGATTGACCGTACACTGCTCTGTAAGGGAGACGATTTCGAAGATTTGGTTGATACATATGTGATTTTTATTACAGAAAATGATAAATTTGGCAAGGGAATTCCGCTATATCACGTCGAAAGAAGAATTAAAGAGATGGAGTATGCATTGTTTGGTGATGGGGCACACATTATATATGTAAATGGCGAGTATAGAAATATGGAACATCCTGTAGGAAGTTTGATGCATGACTTCAACTGTAAAGAAGCAAAAGATATGGTGAATCCATTGCTTGCCGAAGAAGTCCGATATTTAAAGGAAACAGAAGGAGGTCGAAACCAGATGTGTAGACTTTTAGAAGAGATGAGGAATGAAACAGCTGAAAAAGCAAAAGCAGAAGGAAAAGCAGAAGAGAGAGTAAGTACTGCTCTGAAGATGCTGGCAAGAGGGCGCGACTCGATAGAGGAAATTGCGGAGATGACGGGTTTGTCTCTGGAAGAGGTTCAGAAGTTGGCAGATAAACAAACAGTATAAGACGAGTTTTCCCCAGTCATGTGTAAAAGTATGACTGGGGAAAACTATATAGGATACCTATAAAAATAGTTTGTTAAGGGTGAAGGAATGGGATGTATAGGTGTATTTCTGACAGATATACTCGAAAAAACTAAGCAAGTATTTTCAGAGGCTGGCTGGATTGCAAATTTTAGGTTATTTCTGGAATCCCATATCATCGGATCGAGAAGTGATATCTGCTAAAGTGGAAGAATTGGCCAATATGTCTGAATTGGAAAATTTCTCATACGAAAACATTTTGTCAATAAAAAATAGCGGTGTTGGTCTAAACAAAAAAGATCCGAGAATAATCATGCTTGAAAGTAATAGGATACCACAATATATGATCGATTTTCCAAGACGAAAGTACAAGGCAAAATTGTATATTGATGAAAATGTATTTCCTACTTCTGTTGGTGAAGTTATAGAGTTTTATTGGAATGATATTACACGATACTTTTTCAAAAGTGAGTACATAGAGGCAATCGTTATGTATGATGACATGAAGTTATCATTATTTGAAATTGGATTCCATGTTTTGAATAGAACGGTATCAGAGCGCTTGTCAGGATTTGAAGTGGTTAAGGACTGTCTGTATTCAGATAATGTTAGAATTGTTGTAGAGAATGAAGCCGGAATGCAGATTTCATTACCAACAGGGACTCCAAAAGATATGTGGACTTCAAAAGACCATGTTATTCAAATGTATGAATACTGGCTTGATGGTATGTATAAGCTTAAAGCAATTGAAGAATATTATGAAATTCAGTTTAAACTTCAGCGTGTAGCTAATCAAGATGAATTGGATGACTTATATCAGGCTATTGATTTTGTCTATGATGGTATTGTAATGAATGAAAATTGTACGATTACGGTACCTGGAAATTTGGTTGATGAAGATATAGACATAGATGAACCTGTTTTGTTTGAAGAGAATAAGATCATTCCGCTGCAAGACAGAATTATACAAGGAATCATATTTAGACCATATAAGAGTACATTATTGCCGTGCAGTATTAAGTTTGTAGGAAAGTCTGAACAAGATATCATAAAAATGCCTGGGTGTTGTGAATATAAGGTGGTTTATAACGAAAATGGTGCCGGGGTCTGACCCTATAAAGTATCTGTTTTTTCTTCTTTGGGTCTGTACCCCACCACTGACCGATTTCGTTTAAGTCAATAGGAAGACTATCCGAATAATAGAGCAGATAATCCTGACACATCTTCTTAAAAACTAGCCCCATGTAATCCGAAAGATACTGTTCTACAGCATGTGGATAAGTTTTTGTGATTCTGCCGGAGTCAATCGCACTCATATTGACCGGCACAAACCGATACCAGAATCGGAAAAAGTTGTCGGCCAGCAGATAGAGGGTTTTGTTGCCGGGTTTTTCTGTGATCGGAGTTTCCTTCTTGGCAATACCAAGGTTGATCAGTGTCTTCAGATATTTTGATACAACCGAATTCTCTTCACCGACTTTCATCTTGATATCGTTCATTCGGGAAACACCTTCGGCAATTGCTTTGATGATGGCATTATAAATGGCCGGCTCTCTGTCAAGGAACTATCTTCTGCGGATTCTTTTGTAAAATAAAAATCAGGGTTGATTCTTCCAAGGCAAGTCTATTATAATAAAACACAGAAACATATTAGGAGGACTAAAGACGATGAAACAAAAGAGAATCCCGGGAATCATAGCAGTTTTGATTCAATTAATTGCATCTGTTTGCTTTATGGTACTGTTGTATCAGACAAAGCTGATTCCCAATAAATTGCTGTTGATCATTGGTGGTGTATTGCTTTTTATTACACTTATTGTTTTGCTGCTTACCATAGATTTTAAACACAGGGGGCGTTTTTTTGCAGGGGTTTTGCTGATATTTGCCATTCTGGTTGTTTATGTGCTGAGTGGCAGTTATGTAATTAAAGGAGTAAAAACGCTGACTAATATTACAAAAAAAACTACTGTTGAACGTGCAGGTATTGGAATTTATGTAAGAGAAGATGATCCGGCTGCTTCTGTTGAGGATACAGCAGGTTACCATTTTGGCATTCTGGAAGAATTGGACCGGAAAAATACAGATTTGGCGATTGAAAAGATAACAGCAACAACCGGTGCAATTGAGACAGAGAATTATTCTGGTATTACAGAACTTGTGGATAGCCTGTTACAAGACAGAGAGACGGATGCTATTTTGTTAAACAGTGAGTTTTTTGCACTTCTTGAAGAGACAGAAGGATACGAAAATGTGCAGGAACAATTAAGAGAAATTCATGTGGAACAGGTGGAAACAAAGGTTGAAGAGAAAGAGGAGGCACAGGTTACTCTTCCTGGGGAAAATGGTCAGGTGCCCAAGGTGTTTACCGTGTATGTAAGCGGGATTGATTCTCGTACAGGCTTGATAGCCAAAAGCCGTAGCGATGTGAATATTATTGCGACAGTAAACACGGAAACTCGCAAGGTTTTGCTGGTATCTACACCGCGTGATTTTTATGTGCCGTTGTCTATTTCCAATGGAGTACCAGATAAGCTGACTCATGCAGGTATTTATGGAATTGACGTAAGTATGGAAACTTTGGAAATGTTGTATCAGACAGATATTGATTATTATTTCCGTGTGAACTTCAATGGATTTGAGAAGATTATCGATGCGCTGGGTGGTGTCACTATTGTTTCAGATTTTACTTTTGACTCCCAAAATTCAAAAGGATATTCTTTTGTAGAAGGTGAAAATGATGTGAATGGTGAGGCAGCACTGGCTTTTGTAAGAGAGCGGTATGCATTTTCAGCAGGAGACCGCCAGCGTGGTAAAAACCAGCTTGCTGTCATTGAAGGTGTGATAAAAAAAGCGATGAGTCCTGCGTTATTACAGAATTATTCCAAGATTATGGAGAGTGTGGAAGGCAGCTTTGAAACCAGTGTTCCATACGATGTAATAGCTGGCCTTGTTCGTAAGCAGCTTAATGAGGGCGGGCAGTGGACTGTAGAAAGTTATAGTGTAGACGGAAGCGGTGCTACCAAGAGACCATATTCTATGAGTGCGAATGCCTATGTTATGGTTCCGAATATGGATACCGTAAATACAGCAATTGAAAAGATGAACCAAATAAAAGGAGAAGACAAATGAAGTGTTTATTAATTATTGGGGCAGGCGGCTTCGGCCAGATGATTCAGGAGACAGCCGGACTTCTGGGTTATGAGGAAGTTGTTTTTTTGGATGATGCTTCAAAGCACAAAGATGTGGTGGGTAAATGTTGCGATTATAGGAATTTTTTAAAGGGCTACGATACCGCTGTAGCAGCGTTAGGAGACAATGGACAGCGGCTTTATTGGACTGAGAAATTGATGGAGGCAGGTTATCAGGTGCCGGCAATCATTCATCCATCTGCAGTTGTGAGTCCCAGTGCAGTGATTGGCGCAGGGAGTTTTATCATGCAGAGAGCTGTAGTGAATACTCATACAGTGATTGAACATGGAGTGTTGGTGAATAGTGGTGCAGTGGTAGACCATGATTCTTATGTGGCAAGAGGTGCACATATTGGACTTGGCAGTGTGGTGAAGGCGAATTGCAGGATTGATGAGAAACGCAAAGTGGAAGCTGGAGAAGTGGTGTTTTCTACCCGAAGAAAAATCGATGGCGTGACTAGCAGAGATTTGGAAGACGCATTATATGCTTTTGGTTTTGGCCCACAGTGCAGTTATGTGAAACCTTTTGGAGAAGGACATATCAATGAAACCTATGCGGTTTATATGCCGACGGATAAAGGAGAAGAGTTTGCCTATATTTTGCAGCGTGTCAACAATAACGTATTCAAAGATCCGGCAGGTGTTATGGAGAATATTTTTGGAGTGACAGAATATCTCCGTAATGTGGTCAGAGAAGAAGGTGGAGATCCAGATAGAGAGACTTTATCTTGCATTAAGACCAAGAACGGATGTACCTTCTTTGAGGATAGTGAAGGGCAGCCATGGAGAAGTTATCACTATATTCCAAATTCGGTATGCTATCAGTTAGTAGAAGATCCAGAGCAGTTTTATCAGTCAGGAGCCAGTTTTGGACATTTTCTGAAACAGCTTGGAAGCTATCCGGCTGCCAGCCTAAAGGAGACCATTCCTGATTTTCATAATACAGTAAAGCGTTTTGAAAATTTTGAGATTGCTTTGAAACGTGATATTAAGAACCGCTCTGTGACCTGTAAACCGGAAATTCAGTTTGTCTTGGAGCGAAAGGAAGATTGTAAGGTGTTGGTAGAACAGCAGGAAAATGGAACCTTACCGATTCGTGTAACACATAATGACACAAAACTGAACAATATCTTATTTGATGCTGATACCGGAAAAGGACTCTGTATCATTGATCTGGATACCATTATGCCAGGACTGGCGGCTAATGATTTTGGTGATTCTATTCGTTTTGGTGCAGCAACAGCAGAGGAAGACGAGAAAGATTTAAGCAAGATGCATTTCGATATTTCGCTGTATGAATTATATGCCAAAGGATATTTAGAAGAAACCAGGGATGTGCTGACACCGGAAGAAGCAGCAAGCCTTGCTTGGGGTGCTCGTCTGATGACTTTTGAATGTGGTATGCGTTTCCTGACTGATTATCTTCAGGGAGACACCTATTTTAAAACGGCATATACTGAGCATAATTTGGTACGTGCGCGGACACAGTTTCGCTTGGTGGATGAGATGGAGCAGCAGTTTGATCAGATGATAGAAATTGTGGCAAAATATTATCGTGGATTAGGAAGATGATTTTTTATTGCTCTGGTATTCTTTGATAAACTGTTCTTGCTGGATATCAGAAAGATGCTTTTCATAAGGTGTTTGTTTACATATTGCAGAAAAGACCAAAAGAAGAAATGAGATGAAAATGAGAAGTGTCAATACCATAGAAGAACCTCCTTTCTAGATGTGTTTATGTGGTTTTTATTATATAATATGCAGGTACATTGTGCAATATGCAAAACAATACTTGACAAAGCAGAAATAGGTTTGTATACTGTCAAGTAATAAGCAAAAGCGAAGAAGGGAACAAGTAGCATGTCAGGAAATCTACAGAAAGCAGCCGGCAGATGAGAGGCGCAGAAGAAATGGCAAGGTGAATACCTCCCAGAGCTTCACACCGAAATGGAGATAAAAAGCGGAGTAGGCTGTGACGGATTAGTACACGTTAAAGTACTTTGAGTATCGCGAAAGCTGTACTTACAGAGGCAGGCAGTGTGAACTGACTGTAAAAAAAGGTGGTAACACGGGATGACATAGTGCTCTCGTCCTTTTCAATAAGAGAAGGATGGGAGCTTTTTTTGAAAAAATTCCAATCCTTCCGCAAGAAATTATGGAAAAAGGAGAATGAATATGACAATTTATGATGAATTAGTTGCCAGAGGCCTGATTGCCCAGGTGACAGATGAAGAGGAAATTAAGGAATTAGTAAACAATGGAAAAGCTACTTTCTACATTGGTTTTGACCCTACAGCAGATAGTCTCCATGTAGGCCATTTTATGGCGCTTTGTCTGATGAAACGTCTGCAGATGGCTGGAAACAAACCCATTGCTTTGATTGGCGGTGGAACTGGATATATCGGTGATCCATCTGGAAGAACCGATATGCGTTCTATGATGACACCGGAAACCATTCAGCATAACTGTGACTGTTTCAAAAAGCAGATGGAACGTTTTATCGACTTTTCAGATGGAAAAGCATTGATGGTAAACAATGCGGATTGGTTGCTTGATTTGAACTATGTTGATGTGTTAAGAGAGATTGGACCTCATTTCTCTGTAAATCGTATGCTTACTGCAGAGTGTTACAAACAGCGTATGGAAAAAGGTCTTAGCTTCCTGGAATTTAATTACATGATTATGCAGAGCTACGATTTCTATGCGCTGTACCAGAAATACGGTTGCAACATGCAGTTTGGAGGAGATGACCAGTGGAGCAATATGCTGGGTGGTACAGAACTGATCCGTCGTAAACTGGGCAAAGACGCATATGCTATGACCATTACCTTGCTTCTGAACTCAGAAGGTAAGAAAATGGGTAAGACACAGTCTGGTGCTGTATGGCTGGATCCCAATAAGACATCTCCATTTGATTTCTACCAGTACTGGAGAAATGTGGCAGATGCAGACGTGTTAAAGTGCATCCGTATGCTTACTTTCCTTCCATTAGAGCAGATTGATGAAATGGACAAATGGGAAGGAAGCCAGTTAAATCAGGCGAAAGAAATCCTGGCATACGAACTGACTGCACTGGTTCATGGAGAGGAAGAAGCGAAAAAAGCTCAGGAAGCAGCAAGAGCTTTATTCTCCAGTGGAAATGCAGCAAATATGCCATCCGCTCAAATCAAGGAAGAAGATTTAACAGATGGAAATATTGATTTGATTTCTCTTCTGGTAAACAGCGGGCTTGCCAATACACGTTCTGAAGCAAGACGTGCCATTGAGCAGGGCGGTGTTGCCATTGATGGCGAAAAGGTAACGGATATTAAGTTTTTAATACCAGTAGAAAAACTCCAGGGAGAAGGAATTGTTCTGAAAAAAGGAAAGAAAAACTTTAGAAAAGTAACCATGGCGTAAAATAGAATGTCCCATGAAGCGTATCCATTGCTTGGATGTCTGTTTCATGGGATGTTTTTTATAAATATTTAACAGATGAAAGTGAGTGCCCCTGTTATGGAATCCATGACAAAGCCCTGGATGGTAACGTCCCTTGGCATGAGGGGGTGTTCCTTTAGTGTTGCCACGGTTTCACGGACAGATTCTTCAGAAGAGGAAAATCCCCCAAGCCATGTATTTAAGTCAATGCCGCTTCGGCGGACAATATCGATGTGCTCTTTGGGAATTCCGCGGCTTATGAGTTTTTCCAGCATTTCTTCTGCATCCATGCCCTGAACGCCGCAGTCTGTATGGCCGATTACCATGATTTCTTCAACGCCAAGCTCCAGAATGGCAACCAAAAGGCTGCGGACGACACTTCCGTAAGGGTGCGTTGTGACACCGCCTGCGTTTTTGATGATTTTTGCATCTCCGTTTTTGATACCTAAAGCTGCCGGAAGAAGTGCCGTCAGCCTGGCATCCATACAGGTGAGGATTGCCAATTTTTTATCAGGGTATTTGCTGGTAATATAGGGCTTGTATGCCTCTTCTTTTACAAAGGCTTTGTTATATTCTAGTATTTTCTGGATCATAGAGAAAACCTCCTTCTGCTGTTATAAGCTGATTATAATTTCTAAGCTTGCATTATGCAAGAAAAAACTTGTGTTTTGGCTGATGCTGTAGTAGAATAATTGCAAATAAACAAGTCTGCACTGCATTTTCTGGCAAGTGTCATTGGAGTTTCATTTCATGTTCATGGTTCTGTATTTTTCTTTTTCGGTTCAGTTATCTTATCTTTTTTATTATAGTTCTTGATTTTTCCGGATAAAGCAATAAAAAGAAGAAAAAATACCAGTATGCAGGTGCAGCAGAAAGAGGCTGTCTATGAAAAGAGAAGGGATTTTATTTCAGGGGCTCTGCATACAGGAGTCAGGGAACGGTTTTATACAGGAAGAGGGAGTTTATTATGGTGAAAAAGTTTTTTTTCAAAAAGGAGAAACGCATTATGTGGATTGTACCTATTTCCTGCTTTATGGCATAGGCAAAAACAGAAGGTGCCAGGAGCTGGTACAGGGGATGGAGGACAAGTGGAGAAATTATTTGCGGGGAAAAGCAAAAAAGAGCAGATACCAAGGTGAAATATTCTGGAATAGTCTGTACGGGGAGGAACAAGAATGTGCTCAAGCAGCGCTGGGACTTCTGGAAGATATTCGGGCAGAAGAGTCGGAACGGGCAGAACTGGCCTGGATTGGATTCTGGTATTTGGTTCATAAGGGATTTTATGAGATATACGGTTTTCTTAAAGGCCGTTTTGAAACTACATTTCAAGCTCTTCTTTGGTTGGCAAAAGAGAAGCATCAGGAACCTTTTGTCAGCATCAGCTATCTTTGCCTGGAATTTTTGTTTGCAGAAGAGTTAGAAGTAAAAATAGTGAGAAACGGATGGCACTTTGATTTATACAGGTGTATGCAAAGGTGTATCAGAAAATGGGAAAATATAAGCAGATATTGATGTTAATATTTTGTCAAAAACTATTGAAAAAAACCCGAAAACAAGGTACAATTAAACTCGGCAGAAATTGGTCTTACTTATGTAGTGTGATACAGTGAACCAACAGGTGATTTCTGCACAAAACCGGATGGAATCACAGAAAACGTGCAGAAATCCCGGTAAATATATTTAAATGGAGGGCTGATTAATGAGTAGTACAGCACAAAGCTTAGCAAGTAAGAGAATTTTTTCATTACTTGATGAGAACAGTTTTGTTGAAATTGGCGGCTATGTAACAGCCAGAAACACAGATTTCAACTTATCTGAAAAAGAAACACCAGCAGATGGTGTTATCACTGGGTACGGTGTAATCGATGGCAGCCTGGTATATGTGTACAGCCAGGATGCATCTGTATTAAACGGATCCATTGGTGAAATGCATGCGAAAAAAATCGCAAACCTGTATGACTTGGCCATGAAAACAGGAGCGCCGGTTATCGGTCTGATTGATTGTGCAGGACTGAGACTGCAGGAAGCAACGGATGCATTAAATGCTTTTGGCGAAATCTACACAAAACAGGTTATGGCATCTGGGGTAATCCCTCAGATTACAGGAATTTTTGGCACCTGTGGCGGTGGACTGGCTGTTGTTCCTGGTTTGACAGACTTCACATTCATGGAAACTAAGAAAGGCAGACTGTTTGTGAATGCACCAAATGCACTGGAAGGAAACGAAATTTCTAAATGTGACACATCAAGTGCTGCATATCAGAGTGAAAATGCAGGTCTGGTAGATGTTCTGGGAAGTGAAGAAGAGATTTTCACACAGATGAGAGAGCTGATTTCCATGCTGCCATCCAATTACGAAGATAACTCTTCTTATATCGAATGTACAGATGATCTGAACCGTGTATGCCCAGATTTGGCAAACTGTGTAGGCGACACTGCAATTGCTTTTTCTCAGATTGCAGACAACAATGAATTCTTTGAAGTAAAAGCAGCGTATGCAAAAGATATGGTTACTGGTTTTATCCGTTTAAATGGTGCTACCATTGGCTGTGTTGCAAACAGATGTGAGATTTACAACGAAGAAGGAGAAAAGACAGAATCCTTTGAAAATGTATTATCAGCAAGAGGATGTAAGAAAGCTGCTGAATTTGTGAAATTCTGTGATGCTTTTGAAATTCCAGTTCTGACACTTACAAATGTAAAAGGTTACAAAGCTACAAAATGCTCAGAAGCAAATATTGCAAGAAATGCAGCTGAACTGACAAATGCATTTATTAGTGCTACGGTTCCTAAGGTAAATATTGTGATTGGTGAAGCTTTCGGAAGCGCTTATTTGACCATGAACAGCAAATCTACAGGAGCAGACATGGTATTTGCATGGTCAAATGCTCAGATTGGTATGATGGATGCAAAATTGGCTGCTAAAATTATGTATGCAGATGCAGATGCAGCTACAGTTAATGAAAAAGCAGCAGAGTATGCAATGCTTCAGTCTAGCGCTCTTTCAGCAGCTAAGAGAGGTTATGTTGATACCATCATTGAAGCGGAAGATACAAGAAAATATGTGATTGGTGCCTTTGAAATGTTATTCACAAAGAGAGAAGATCGTCCAAGCAAGAAACACGGCACGGTTTAAGCGAGGGGTGAATCATATGAAAAAGACATGGAAAAAATTAGGTAGTTTAGCAGCAGCAGGCATTCTTGCCTTATCTCTGGCCGGATGCGGTGCTGAGAAGGAAAGTATCAATCAAAAGGTACAGCAGAATCTTTTTGACAGCAGTGTTTCTACCATGGAAACTCTGGTTAGTTATGATAATGCAAGTATGGAACAGGCTATTGAAGAGAATCCTAATATGGATGATTTCACAAAAGCTGCGTTTACATCCTGGATTGATAACTCAGAAGAGCTTGGTGCTTATCTGGGTATGAAGGGTGAGCAGACTGCGGAGAATACAGTAAAACTGGATAGCCATAAGTATGTGGTAACTTTGAAGGCAGAGTTTGAGAACAGAGATGCTGTTGTGGAATTGGTATATGATTCTAAACTTACACCGGAATCTGTAGGGTTTAGCCCAAACTATACAATGGGTGAAAAAATGCAGTCTGCAGCAGTCAATACAGTAATCGGTATTGCGATTGTATTTTTCATCTTGCTGTTCCTGAGTTTTGTGATTTCTCTTATGAAATATATTCCAAAACTGGAAGCAGCTCTTACCAAAAAGAATGCACCGGCACCAGCAAAAGCTCCAGCCCCTGCACCGGCAGCACCGGCTCCTGTGGAAGAGGAAGAATTGGTAGATGATGGTGAACTGGTTGCCGTAATTGCAGCAGCAATTGCAGCAGCAGAAGGAACTTCTACAGATGGATTTGTAGTACGTTCTATCAGAAAATCAAATAAAAGAACTTGGCGATAGGCTATGTCATAGGAGGAAATCAATATGAAATCTTATACAATTACAGTAAATGGCGTTGCATATGATGTAACAGTAGAAGAAGGTACTGGAAACGCAGCAGCACCTGCAGCAGCTCCTAAGGCTGCACCAAAAGCAGCTCCAAAGGCAGCAGCGAAACCTGTAGCTGCAGCAGCTGGTGCAATTGAAGTGAAAGCTTCTGTACCTGGAAAAGTGTTTAAAGTGGAAGCAAGTGTTGGACAGACAGTAAAAGCTGGTGACGCAATTGTAGTTCTGGAAGCTATGAAAATGGAAATCCCTGTTGTTGCTCCACAGGATGGTGTTGTTGCAGGCATCAATGTAGCTGTTGGTGATACAGTAGAAAACGGTGATGTTTTAGCATCCATGAACTAGAATTTGCATACAGTGTAAATTCCCAAAGCAGGCTATGCCTGTGGAAAACAAATAAATGGGAGGTAAAAAAATGTCTAACATTGCAGATACACTGTCAAACCTTGTAGGACAGACAGCTTTTTTGAATCTGACAGTGGGTAACCTGATTATGATTTTAGTGGCATTTATATTCTTATATCTTGCCATTGCAAAAGGTTTTGAACCACTTCTGCTCGTGCCAATTGCATTTGGTATGCTTCTGGTAAATATTTATCCGGATATTATGGCAAGTGCGGAACAAACATCAAACGGAGTCGCTGGACTTCTCCATATTTTCTATATTCTGGATGAATGGAGTGTACTTCCGTCTCTGATTTTCCTTGGTGTTGGAGCCATGACAGACTTTGGTCCACTGATTGCCAATCCAAAAAGTTTCCTGTTAGGAGCAGCTGCACAGCTGGGTATCTATGCAGCATACTTCCTGGCAATCTTCATGGGATTCAATGGTAAGGCAGCAGCAGCCATCTCTATTATTGGTGGTGCTGACGGTCCGACATCTATTTTCCTTGCTGGTAAGTTAGGACAGTCTGCTCTTATGGGAGCCATTGCAGTAGCGGCATATTCTTATATGTCACTGGTTCCGATTATCCAGCCGCCTATTATGAAACTTCTCACAACAGAAGAAGAGAGAAAAATCAAAATGGAACAGCTCCGTCCGGTTTCTAAACTGGAAAAAATCCTGTTCCCAATCATTATTACCGTTGTTGTATGTCTGATTCTGCCAACAACAGCTCCGCTGGTTGGTATGTTAATGCTTGGTAACCTGTTCCGTGAATCAGGTGTTGTAAAACAGCTTTCAGAGACAGCTTCCAATGCTTTGATGTACATCGTAGTTATCCTTCTGGGGACTTCTGTAGGTGCTGCAACAAGCGCTGAAGCTTTCCTGAAAGTGGATACCTTAAAAATCGTAGTATTAGGTCTGATTGCCTTTGCATTTGGTACTGCAGGAGGTGTGCTTCTTGGTAAAGTAATGTGCAAACTTACACATGGCAAAATTAATCCTCTGATTGGTTCCGCCGGTGTGTCCGCTGTACCTATGGCAGCACGTGTATCTCAGAAAGTAGGTGCAGAAGCAGATCCTACCAACTTCCTGCTCATGCATGCTATGGGACCAAACGTTGCAGGTGTTATCGGTACTGCTGTAGCAGCCGGTGCTTTTATGGCAATTTACGGAGTATAATACCTGTCTGTATCATGAATAAATATGGAGGAAATAATGATGGCAGAAGTAGTAAAAAAACCTATTAAAATTACTGAAACAATTCTGCGTGATGCGCATCAGTCTCTGATTGCTACTAGAATGACAACAGAGCAGATGATGCCTATCGTAGAAAAATTAGATAAAGTTGGCTACCATTCCGTAGAGTGCTGGGGCGGTGCAACTTTCGATGCTTCCCTTCGTTTCTTAAAAGAAGATCCATGGGAAAGACTTCGTAAATTCCGTGACGGATTTAAAAACACAAAATTACAGATGTTATTCCGTGGACAGAATATTTTAGGATACCGTCCTTATGCAGATGACGTAGTAGAGTATTTTGTACAGAAATCCATTGCAAATGGTATTGATATCATTCGTATTTTTGACTGTTTAAATGACCTTCGTAACCTGCAGACAGCAGTAAAAGCAGCAAACAAGGAAAAAGGACATGCACAGGTTGCTCTGTCTTATACTCTTGGAGATGCTTATACACTGGAGTACTGGGTAGAGATGGCAAAGAAGATTGAAGATATGGGTGCAGATTCTATTTGTATCAAGGATATGGCTGGTCTTCTTCTTCCTTACACAGCAACAGAATTGGTTACTGCATTAAAAGAAGCAGTTGATATCCCAATTCAGCTTCATACACACTATACTTCTGGTGTTGCTTCCATGACCTATATGAAAGCAGTAGAAGCAGGGGTGGATGTGATTGATACAGCTATGTCTCCGTTTGCTCTGGGTACTTCTCAGCCTGCAACAGAGGTTATGGTAGAAACCTTTAAAGGTACACCATATGATACTGGATTTGACCAGAAATTACTGGCAGAAATCGCTGATTACTTCCGTCCAATTCGTGACGAGGCTCTGGAAAGCGGTCTGTTAAATCCAAAGAACCTGGGTGTAAACATTAAAACACTGTTATACCAGGTACCAGGTGGTATGCTTTCAAACCTGACTTCTCAGTTAAAAGAACAGCATGCAGAAGATAAATTCTATGATGTATTAGAAGAAGTTCCAAGAGTTCGTAAAGACCTGGGTGAACCGCCTCTGGTTACACCATCTTCTCAGATCGTTGGTACACAGGCTGTATTTAACGTAATTATGGGAGAACGCTACAAAATGGTTACAAAAGAAACAAAAGACGTTCTCAGCGGAAAATATGGTGCTACTGTAAAACCATTTAATAAAGAAGTGCAGGAAAAATGTATCGGTGATACAGAAGTTATCACCTGCCGTCCAGCAGACCTGATTAAACCAGAGCTGGATGTTCTGAGAAAAGAAATGGAACAGTGGTCTGAACAGGAAGAAGACGTATTGTCCTATGCACTGTTCCCACAGGTAGCAACAGACTTCTTTAAATACAGAGAAGCTCAGAAAACAAAAGTAGATCCAAAAGAAGCAGACACAGAAAACGGAGTATATCCGGTTTAAAACTGTGCTGTGAAGCGGTGACAAACTTATTTTAAGAAATTATAACTAAAAAGTTGTTGTAGAGACAATTAGAAGGAAGGTTGGTGTTTTTCCGGTACGCAGACTGAGGCGGAAAGACATCAACCTTCTCAATATGTTTCTATGACAGCTTTTTTTCGTGAAATAGAAATTTAACATTTTTTTCGTGAAACTTTTGCATTTTTGTGCTATGATAATAAAATGCGAAAGAAACTTAGAGAAGAGGAAATAAATCATGGGCAATTCAGAGCATCTGCTCAGCAAAATGAATTCACAGTATCAAAAATTTAGCAAAGGTCAGAAGAAACTGGCAGCGTACATCCAGGAGAATTATGACAAGGCGGCTTTTCTTACCGCAGCCAGACTTGGAGAAACCGTAGGCGTCAGTGAGTCAACTGTGGTACGCTTTGCCATTCACCTGGGATATAAAGGATATCCGGAATTCCAGAAGGAGCTGGAGGAGCTGGTACGGACAAAATTAAATTCCATCCAGCGCATGGAGGTTACTTACGGAAAAGTACCACAGTCGGAAATTTTGGATACGGTACTGCATTCGGATATTGATAAGATTAAGATGACATTAGAAGCTGTGGATCATGAGGCTTTTGATCTGGCAGTTGAAACCATTTTAAATGCGAAAAATATTTATATTGTGGGGATTCGAAGCTGTGCGCCTCTGGCCAGTTTTCTGGCGTTTTATCTGAATCTGATTTTTGACAATGTCAGGCTTTTGAACACCAACAGTTCCAGTGAACTGTTTGAACAGATGATTCGTATCGGGGAGGAGGATGTGATGATTGGAATCAGTTTTCCCCGCTATTCCATGAGAACATTAAAAGCTCTGGAATTTGCCAATAACCGCAATGCCAAGGTGATTACTCTTACGGACAGCATTCATTCTCCCATGAACCTGTATTCTTCCTGTAATCTTATTGCAAGAAGTGATATGGCATCTATTGTGGATTCTCTTGTGGCGCCTCTGAGTGTGATTAATGCTCTGGTAGTGGCTCTTTGCATGAGGAAACAAGAGGATGTGGTGGCAACCCTGGAATCTCTGGAAAAAATATGGGATGAATATCAGGTCTATAATAATGATGAAATTAATCTGGCGGATCATCAGGAGATTCAACTGACAGAACCGAATTAAAGGAGAGATTTATGGCAAAAATACTAATTATTGGCGGCGGAGCAGCCGGAATGGCAGCCGCAGCCTTTTTAGGGGAACATGGACACCAGGTTCATGTGTTTGAAAAAAATGAAAAACTGGGGAAAAAGTTGTTTATTACGGGAAAAGGACGCTGCAATCTCACCAATTCCTGTGATGAGGAAACTTTTTTTCAATCTGTGGTAAGTAATGAGAAGTTTTTATATAGCGCCTTTCACGGGTTTTCCAATGAAGATGCCATTGCTTATTTTGAACAACTGGGTCTGCCCTTAAAGGAAGAACGAGGCGGGAGAATTTTCCCAAAATCGGATCATTCATCGGATGTGATTAAAGCTTTGGAACAGCGGATGAAGGAGCTGGATGTAAAGATTCACCTTAACAGTCTGGTAAAAGAGATTTTATTACAGGAAACAGACGAAGGACAGAAAAAGGTCACAGGAGTTCTCCTGGAAAATGGACAGAAGATTGTCGGAGATAAAGTCATTGTGGCCACCGGCGGTATGTCTTATCAGGCTACCGGTTCTACCGGAGATGGCTATGAGTTTGCAAAACAGGCAGGGCATAAGGTTACAACCCTGCGCAGTGCCCTGGTTCCCATGGAAACAAAGGAAGAATATATACCAAGAATGCAGGGGCTTTCTTTAAAAAATGTAAGATTTACCGTAAAAGACGGGAAAAAGGTACTGTATCAGGATTTTGGAGAGCTTTTGTTTACTCATTTTGGCATGTCCGGTCCTCTGGTGCTTACTGCCAGTTCCTATCTTGGGAAAAAACTGGAAAAGAAGGAATTGCAGGGTACCATTGACTTGAAAGCAGCCTTAACAGAGGAACAACTGGATGCCAGACTTTTGCGGGAATTTGAAGCAGGAAAAAATAAACAGTTTAAAAACGTGATTTCGGGAATGTTTCCGTCCAAAATGTTTCCGGTGATACTGGAACTTGGAAAAATTCCTTCTGAGAAAAAGGTAAATGAAATTACAAAAGCGGAAAGAATGGAATTTCTCCGGGTGGTGAAAAATTTCCCTGTGACCATTACCGGACTGCGGGGATTCCGGGAAGCAATTATTACACAAGGCGGCGTAAAAACCGGAGAAATTAATCCTAAGACCATGGAATCTAAGAAAGCACAGGGCTTATACTTTATCGGAGAAGTGCTGGATCTGGATGCAGTCACCGGAGGATTTAATCTGCAGATTGCCTGGTCTACAGCCAGAGCTGCGGCAGACTATATAGAATGAAAGAAGAGCAAGGAGAAAAAAGATGGCAGTGAATATTGCGATTGACGGACCGGCAGGAGCCGGAAAGAGTACCATAGCCAAAGCTGTGGCAAGAGAACTGGAATTTATTTATGTGGATACAGGAGCCATGTATCGGGCAATGGCATTGTATTTGTTAAAACAGGGGATTTCCCCAAAAGAAACAGAAAAAATGGAAGAAGCCTGTAAGCGTGCTGAGATTTCTATTGTCTATGAAAATGGCGCTCAGCAGGTGATTTTAAACCAGGAGAATGTCACCCCTTATCTGCGCCAGGAAGAAGTGGGAAATATGGCTTCTGTAAGTTCTGCAAATCCAAAAATCCGTGAGAAGCTGGTAGAGCTTCAGAGAGTTCTGGCATCGAAAGAAAATGTGGTTATGGATGGAAGAGATATTGGAACCTGTGTGCTTCCTCATGCAGATGTGAAGGTCTATCTTACAGCCAGCGCAAGAACCAGAGCTTTGCGAAGATGCAAAGAACTGGAGGAAAAAGGAACTTCCTGTGTTTTGGAGGAAATTGAGGCTGATATTAATGAACGGGATCACCGGGATATGACCAGGGAAATTTCTCCTTTGAAACAGGCAGAAGATGCAGTGCTGGTGGATTCTTCTAATCTTACCATTGATGAAGTGAAGGACACTATTATTTCCCTTTATCGCAAAGGTCAGGGAGAAACAGGGGTATAAGGATGGAAGTAAAAGTAGCAAAAACAGCAGGATTTTGTTTCGGGGTAAAAAGGGCAGTGGAAAAAGCTTATGAAGTGGCAGAATCCACTCAGGGTCCGGTATATACCTATGGTCCCATTATTCATAATGAGGAAGTGGTTCGGGATTTGGAAGAACGGGGAGTTCGTGTTCTGAAATCAGAGGAGGATTTGAAAAAACTGGAATCCGGTACGGTCATCATCCGTTCTCATGGTGTTCCTGCCAGTATTTACGAATTACTGGAACAGAAAAATATTGCCTACGTGGATGTGACCTGTCCTTTTGTTTTGAAGATTCACCGAATCGTGAAAAAGGAAAGCCTGGCAGGAAGACATATTGTGATTGTGGGAAATGCTGACCATCCTGAGGTGGCAGGAATCCGGGGATGGTGCAAAGGGCCTTATACGGTGATTAAGAACCAGGAGGAAGCCAGGGCGTTTTTGTCAGAATGCCCGGAAAAAGTGTGTATTGTGTCCCAAACGACATTTAATTACAATAATTTTCAAGAAATAGTTGAAATTTTAGCCGAAAAGGGTTATGATAGACTTGTTTTAAATACGATTTGTAATGCAACCCAGGACAGACAGTCTGAGGCTGAGGAAATCGCAAAACAGGCGGATGCTATGATTGTCATAGGCGGAAGGAAGAGTTCCAATACCCAAAAGCTCTATGAGATATGCAAACGCGAATGTGAAAATACTTACTATATACAGACACTTGCTGACTTGGATTTTGATCGATTTCAATCCGTTCAATATGTAGGTATTACAGCTGGGGCTTCAACCCCAAATAAATTAATAGAGGAGGTTTCAAAACATGTCAGAATTAAGTTTTGAACAGATGCTGGATGAAACATTTAAAACAATCAGGAATGGAGAAGTAGTCGAAGGTACAGTCATCGATGTCAAAGAGGATGAAATTATTCTGAATATTGACTATAAAGCAGACGGTATCATTTCAAGAAGCGAGTACTCCAATGACCAGAATTTAGATTTAAGAACCGTTGTACATCCAGGCGACACAATGGAAGCAAAAGTTCTCAAACTCAATGACGGAGATGGCCAGGTGTTGTTAACATACAAGAGACTGGCTGCAGATAAAGGTAATAAGAGACTGGAAGAAGCATTTGAAAACAAAGAAGTGCTCACAGCAAAAGTAAGCCAGGTATTAGATGGCGGTTTAAGCGTTATTGTAGATGAGGCAAGAGTATTCATTCCTGCAAGTTTAGTATCTGATACTTATGAAAAAGACCTGACAAAATATCAGGATCAGGAAATCGAATTCGTAATCACAGAATTCAACCCAAGACGCCGCCGTGTTATCGGTGACAGAAAACAGCTTTTAGTAGCTAAGAAAGAAGAACTGAAGAAAGAACTCTTTGAAAGAATCCAGGCAGGAGATGTTGTAGAAGGAACCATCAAGAATGTAACAGATTTCGGTGCGTTCATTGATTTAGGCGGAGCTGACGGTCTGCTTCACATTTCTGAAATGTCCTGGGGAAGAGTAGAGAATCCAAAGAAAGTATTTAAAGCAGGAGAAAAAATTACTGTTTTAATCAAAGAAATCAATGGAGACAAAATTGCTCTCAGCTTAAAATTTGAAGACCAGAATCCATGGTTAAATGCAGCAGAAAAATATGCTGTAGGAAACGTAGTAGAAGGAAAAATCGCACGTATGACAGATTTCGGTGCTTTCATTGAATTAGAGCCAGGTGTAGATGCACTCCTTCATGTTTCTCAGATTTCCAGAGCACACGTTGAAAAACCATCTGATGTTCTGAAGGTTGGCCAGGTTGTTTCTGCAAAGGTTGTTGATTTCAACGAAGAAGAAAAGAAAATCAGCCTGAGCATGAAAGTTTTAGAACCGGCACAGGAAGAAGTTACAGAAACAGAAGAAGCAACAGAAGAATAAATTTGTGAAGAAGAAACAGCCGTCACTTTTGCGTGATGGCTGTTTTTAATACTTCGTGAAGATAGGATTTTAATCCAATGTCAGAGGATGAAGAGAAGGGCCAGAATACATAGTGTTCTTTGGAATGGTATTCTTCCTGTAAAAGAGGAAGATCAGGAGTTCCGGGAGCATAGAGAAATTGTCCGCTGATTTTCTTGTAACAGGTAGCAGCTGTTGCTTTTTGCCGGTGGGAAGCATCCAGATAAGCAGCAACACTTTTGTGAATCGCTTCGTCCTCAAAAGGAAGGTAATAATAATTTTTATAATCTTTGTAGAAATATCGTAAAGTGCCTTCAAAGAGAGGCATCTTTATTTTCACTTTTTCTTTTAATACGGTGATGTAACAGAAACCTGCATTTGCAGATAATGGTACCGGGACTGGTCTTTTTAAACATAAGATAAAGAGAACCTGTGTCTGTATGGCACCAGTGATATCGGGCTCCTGGATTTCGGTTGTCTCCAAAATCTGGTAAGAGTGATGCAGCAGTTGTTTTAATCTTCTAAGAGGAAGAAGGGACAGCATTCCCTTTAAATCATCCAGATTGTGAAGAAATAATTGCTCTCTGGTACTGGAAGCTCTGGAAAGAGCATATGCTTTATAAGCCTTTATCATTTCTTTCCCGGAGAGTTTATCTTTTCTTGGATATTGTACAAGCAGCTCAAAGGTTTTTTGCTTATGATCTGACATTTGCCGGAAAAATGCTGGCATGGACAGGAGTTCCCGGTACAGATCCAGAGAATGGCAGGAGTCCAGGGGATGGGAAAGCTGCAATGCTTCATACCGGTGTCGCAGATAGGGAAGGTCAAAAGAAGTTCCGTTAAAGTGAATCAGAAACTGCTTTTCCCTGGCTAATTGGCTAAATGCCTTTAGAATCTGGAGTTCTTCCCCAGGGTCTGTGCTTTCTGCTAAAAACTGAATAGATTCAAAAGCCTGAAGCTTATCTGAATACTGTACAGCGCCAATAAGAAAAACCTGACTGGTTTTCGGACTGAGGCCTGTGGTTTCAATATCAAAGAAAAGCAGTTCAGACAAAGAAACATGTTCTGGAAAAAAATCAAAATCCAATTCTGGTGATAATGAACAAAGACGACTCTTGTTTGTTATCATTTTAACAAATTCCTTTCTGATTGTATTCAAAATAATACGAAATTTCACTAAAAAATCCTAGTGATTTGCGAAAAAAAGTGTTATATTATATAACATAAGATCATATAACATAAGATCATATGCAATCATGATACCAATGGCAACATTGGCTTGGATTGCACTTTGTGCAATCATTATACCATAAAACGCAGAGAATAGTCAGAGTTTATCTGATTATCATAGATAAAGGAGGGACATAATATGGCGTTTTTAACCTTCAGAGGCGGAGTGCATCCGTATGATGGAAAAGAATTGTCCAAAGAAAAACCTGTGAAAGAATTTCTTCCGGGAAAAGAGCTGGTATATCCGCTGTCACAGCATATCGGCGCTCCGGCACAGCCTGTTGTAAAAAAGGGAGATAAAGTACTTGCAGGACAGAAAATTGCAGAAATGGGTGGCTTTGTTTCTGCACCGATTCACGCAACCGTATCAGGAATTGTGAAGGATTTAAAAAAAGTCAGAAATAACGTAGGAGCTATGGTAGATGCCATTATCGTAGAAAATGATGAGCAGTATGAAACTGTAGAATTCCAGCCGGCAAAATCTTTAGAGGAGCTTTCTAAGGAAGAAATCATTGCCAGAATCAAAGACGGTGGAGTGGTTGGTATGGGAGGCGCGGGATTTCCCACACATGTGAAACTTTCTCCAAAGGAGCCGGATAAAATTGAGTACGTACTGGTGAATGGCGCGGAGTGTGAGCCTTACCTTACCTCTGATTACCGCCGTATGCTGGAGCAGCCGGAATGGATTATCGGTGGTTTGAAATGTATGCTAAAGCTCTTTGACCATGCGAAGGGATGCATCTGTATTGAAGATAATAAGCCGGATTGCATTGCAAAGCTTACAGAGATGGTAAAGGATGAACCGCGTATAGAAGTCTGTACACTGAAAACAAAATACCCACAGGGCGCAGAGCGATGCCTTATTGCCGCTGTCAGTGGAAGAGAAATTAATTCTTCTATGCTTCCGGCAGATGCAGGTTGTGTGGTAGATAATATTGATACGGTATGCGCGGTTTACCGGGCAGTGATGTTTGGGGAACCGGTTATGGACCGTATTGTTACCATTACAGGTGACGCAGTGGCAGATCCCTGTAACTTTAAGGTGCGGCTGGGGTCTTCTTTTGCAGAGCTTCTGGAAGCGGCAGGCGGATTAAAGCAGCCGGCAGAGAAAATCATTTCCGGAGGTCCTATGATGGGATTTGCTATGTTTGATTACCATGTGCCAGTGGTAAAAACGTCTTCCGCTATGTTGTGTATGTCAAAGGATGAGGTTTCCGCCCAGGAGCCAGGCGCCTGCATTAACTGCGGACGCTGTGTGTCAGCCTGTCCGGCAAGACTGATTCCGTCAAGACTTGCAACTTATTCAGAGCATGGACAGGAAGACCTGTTTGTGAAATATCATGGCATGGAATGTGTGGAATGTGGCTGCTGCAGTTACACCTGTCCGGCAAAACGTCCGTTGACACAATCTGTCCGTTCTATGAGAAAAACCGTACTGGCAAACAGGAAAAAACCCAAATAGGAGGAGAACATCATGAGTGAATTATTACATGTTTCATCTTCCCCCCATGTCAGGGATAAGGTGAATACAGGAAACATTATGCTTACGGTGCTCATAGCATTGCTGCCAAGTGCATTGTTCGGAGTTTATAATTTTGGTCCCCATGCGCTGATGCTGATACTGGTAAGTATTCTCTGCTGTGTTGCCACAGAAGCAGTATATGAGAAAATCGTACATAAAAAACTGACTATCCAGGATTACAGCGCCGCGGTTACCGGTCTTTTGCTGGCATTAAACCTGCCTCCAAACGCCCCCTGGTGGATTGCTGTTATTGGAAGTGTGTTTGCAATTCTGGTTGTAAAACAGTTATTTGGAGGTCTGGGACAGAATATTATGAACCCGGCTTTGGCTGCCAGATGCTTTCTGCTTATTTCCTTTACCGGAAGAATGACAGACTTTGCAGTACCAAAGGGCGCCTGGGGAAATATTGCAGATACTGTTTCCGGGGCTACACCTCTGGCGGCTTTAAAAGCAGGAGAGAGCGTAAACTGGGTAGATTTATTCTTTGGAAATATCCATGGAACTATTGGTGAAACATCTGCATTGGCCATTCTCATTGGTGCGGTGATTTTGCTGGTAAGAGGAGTGATTGATCTTCGCATTCCACTGACTTATATTGGAAGCTTTGCAATTTTTGTTCTTCTTTTCGGAGGACATGGATTTGATATGAATTATCTGCTCTGCCATTTGTTCGGCGGCGGCTTGATGTTAGGTGCATGGTTTATGGCAACCGATTATGTGACAACTCCTATTACGAAAAAAGGACAGTTGGTCTATGGTGTTTGCCTTGGTGTATTCACAGGCTTGTTCCGTATTTTCGGAGGCTCTGCAGAAGGTGTTTCTTATGCCATTATTTTCTGCAACCTGTTAGTGCCCATTATTGAGCGTTTCACCATGCCTGTAGCCTTCGGAAAAGGAGGGAAAAAAGCATGAAAAATACCATTATTAAGGATACGATCATTCTTACTTTAATTACCCTGATTGCCGGAGGGGTTCTGGGACTGGTATATGAAATTACCAAGGATCCCATTGCAAAACAACAGGAGCTGGCAAAACAGGAAGCCTACAAGGCTGTTTTTGAGGATGCAGATACTTTTGAGGTATGTGTGGAAGCAGAAGATGCAGATTTGGCTGCTTACTTAGCCGGAGAAGGTTTTGAAGCGCAGACTGTAAACGAAATTATGGAAGCAAAGGATGCTTCCGGAGAGACTCTGGGATATGCCATTAATCTGACTACTTCGGAAGGATATGGCGGAGATATTACATTTTCCATGGGTGTGCAGGCAGATGGCACTTTAAATGGAATCTCCATTCTGACCATTAGTGAAACCGCAGGTCTTGGTATGAATGCCACAAAGGATGAGTTTAAAGGTCAGTTTAAAGAGAAACAGGCAGATGCTTTTGAAGTAACGAAGACAGGAGCATCAAAAGAGAATGAGATTAATGCCATCAGCGGCGCGACTATTACATCTAACGCAGTGACACAGGGTGTGAACTGTGGACTGAAGGCATTTGAATACATAAAGGAGGGAAAGTAAGATGAGAGAAAATTCACCACTTGAGCGTCTTTATAATGGTATCATCAAAGAGAACCCTACCTTTGTACTGGTTCTTGGTATGTGTCCTACCCTGGCAGTTACCACAGCGGCAATGAATGGTATTGGTATGGGGCTTACTACTACCGTTGTCCTTGCCATGTCAAACCTGTTTATTTCCCTTTTGAGAAATGTAATTCCGGATAAGGTTCGTATGCCGGCTTACATTGTTGTGGTTGCATCTTTTGTAACAGTAGTGCAGTTGCTTTTGCAAGGCTTTATTCCGGCGCTTTATGATGCTCTTGGAATTTATATTCCACTGATTGTTGTAAACTGTATTATCTTAGGAAGAGCAGAATCCTATGCCTCTAAAAATGGTCCGGTTGCTTCTATTTTTGATGGAATCGGTATGGGGCTTGGCTTTACGTTGTCCATTACCATTCTGGCAGCTTTCCGCGAATTAATCGGAGCCGGAACTTTGTTTGGATTCCAGGTTATGCCTAAAGGATATGAACCGGCTACCATTTTTATTTTGGCACCGGGAGCCTTCTTTGTATTAGCGTTCCTGGCAGCTTTGCGTGCAAAACTCCAGGATAAGAAGCCAAAAGAAGAACAGAAACCGGTTCATTGTATGGAAGGCGGATGCGCATCCTGTGGAAATACTTCCTGTAGTGGAAAATTTTATGATAACAGAGTAATCAAGAAGTAGGGAGGGACAGACCATGAAAGAATTACTCATTATTGCAATAGGAGCAGCAGTGGTAAATAACGTTGTACTCAGTCAGTTCCTGGGCCTGTGTCCTTTCTTCGGTGTTTCCAAGAAAATTGACACAGCAGCCGGAATGGGTGGTGCGGTTATTTTCGTTATTACCCTGTCTTCCCTGGTAACCAGCTTAATCTACCAGTTTATTCTGGTTCCTCTGGATATGAGTTATATGCAGACCATTGTGTTTATTTTAGTAATTGCAGCCCTGGTTCAGTTTGTGGAGATGTTTTTAAAGAAAGCCATGCCGCCTCTGTATGCAAGCCTTGGCGTTTATCTTCCTTTGATTACAACAAACTGTGCAGTACTGGGAATTGCCATTACCAATGTTCAGAAGTCCTATAATGTGCTTCAGGGAGTGGTAAATGGTTTTGCAACAGCAGTGGGCTTTACCATTGCCATTGTATTAATGGCAGGGCTTCGTGAGAAAATGGAGTATAATGATGTTCCGAAATATTTCCAGGGATTTCCCATTGTACTTCTGACAGCCGGATTAATGGCCATTGCATTCTTCGGCTTTTCAGGAATCATTTAAGGAGGCATAAGATATGATAACAGGTATTGTCATTGCGGCAGTTCTGGTAGGCGGTGTAGGTCTCTTTATTGGACTGTTTCTGGGAGTCGCCGGAAAGAAATTTGCTGTAGAGGTAGATGAGAAGGAAATTAAGGTAAGAGAAGAGCTTCCGGGAAACAACTGTGGTGGATGCGGTTATCCTGGATGTGATGGTCTTGCAGCGGCAATCGCAAAAGGAGAGGCGCCGGTAAACGCCTGTCCCGTAGGGGGAGCGGCTGTGGCAGCAAAGGTTGCTGCTATTATGGGTCAGGAAGCAGGAGAAGCGGTGCGTATGACTGCTTTTGTAAAATGTGCAGGAGACTGTGAAAGAGCGGCTCAGAGCTATGAATATTCAGGAGTAAAGGACTGCAAAATGGCGGCTATGATGCAAAACGGCGGTTCCAAGGCATGTTCTTATGGATGTCTTGGATATGGTTCCTGTGTCAAAGCCTGCAGTTTTGATGCCATTCATATTGTCAATGGCATTGCAGTGGTGGATAAAGAGAAATGTAAAGCCTGTGGGAAATGTGTAGCAGAATGTCCGAAAAAACTCATTGAACTGATTCCTTATGAACAGAAACAGGCAGTAGCCTGCAACTCCAAGGACAAGGGAAAAGCAGTGATGGACGCCTGCAAAGTGGGCTGTATCGGATGTAGAAAATGCGTCAAAGAATGTCCCCAGGAAGCCATTACCGTAGTAGACAACGTGGCTCACATAGACCCGGAAAAATGCATCAACTGCGGAAAATGCAAAGAAACCTGCCCAAGAAAAATCATCATGTAAAGAGTTATTGTATGAAGTAATGACATCAAGGAAACTTTTATTAAGAGCTGTGGTGTGAAACTGCAATCAGGAATATTTATGCGGTTCCGGCGAATTTGTCGAGTACCATTTGAGACTACAGGCTCAAATGGAACGCAGACTGAGCTGGAAACGTATAAATATTCACGATATGTGTTCATGCTACGGCTCTTTTTTACGAACACATATTTGCATTTTCCTTCATCCTGTGATAAGATAAATCACAGTCAACCAGACAATTCACGGAAAGGAGCTTTTTATGAAGAAAAAAGACATACTGCTCATAGGCAGTGTCGTGATTCTGGCTGCGCTGTTCTGGCTGGTGCCAAGAGTTACCGGCATGATTCGCGAGGATGGAAAGCTGCAGCTTCGGATTACAGTTGCAGGAGATGAATATGGAACTTATTCGCTGGAAAAAGAACAGACCATTAAAATACAGGATACCAATGTATGCGAAATCAAAGACGGAAAGGTAACCATGATTTCAGCACAGTGTCCGGATCAGTTGTGCAGAAAGCAGGGGCCTGTTTTCAGGCCGGGAGAAACCATTGTCTGTCTGCCAAACAAAGTAGTGCTGGAAATAAAAGGATCCGGGGAAACGGAAACAAAGCCCCTGGATGCTACTGTAAACTAGAGGGATTTTATGAATCAGAATATGAAAATCAGAAAACTTGCCTGGATGGGACTTCTGGCTTCTCTGGCTATTATTTTTGGATATGTAGAGATGTTATTTCCGGTTTTTGCCGGTATTCCTGGAATCAAATTAGGGCTTGCTAATTTAGTAACCGTATTTCTTCTGTATACTTGTACTTACAAAGAAGCAGCAGTTGTTTCGGTTATTCGTATTGTTGTGATTGGATTTTTGTTTGGAAATCTGTTTTCTATTTTATTCAGTCTGGCGGGAGCTGGTCTTAGCCTTGCCTGCATGGTGGCAGCAAAGAAGTATGGTGGATTTTCTGTGGCAGGTGTCAGCATCATAGGCGGTGTTACCCATAATCTGGGTCAGATTATCATAGCTGCTATGGTAGTGGAAAATGTGAATCTCTTTTATTATTTTCCGGCGCTTATGATAGCCGGCTTAGTAACAGGTCTGCTGATTGGTATTGTTACTCAGGAGATTCTGAAAAGAGCTGCCATAAAAATAAGATGAGAAAGGAAAAAGCATGATTGCATATATAAAAGGCAAAGTAGCAGAAATACTGGAAGACAGAGTGATTCTGGAGTCAGGTTTTATGGGATACAATCTTTTTATGCCCATGGCAAGCGCCGAAGCGGTTTTAAGAAGAGGTGATGAAGTAAAGCTTTATACCCATTTGCATGTGCGGGAAGATGCTATGCAGCTTTTTGGATTTCTTACAAAAGATGACTTGCACACCTTTCAGTTGCTTTTAGGGGTAAATGGAATCGGACCGAAGGCGGCCCTTGGAATTTTATCCGGACTTACTGCCGATGAACTGCGTTTTGCAGTTTTATCTGAGGATGTGAAGACCATTTCCAAAGCCCCCGGGGTTGGGAAGAAAACCGCTCAAAAGCTGATTTTGGAATTAAAGGATAAGATGGATCTTCAGGAAGCCTTTGATTTAAAATCACAGCATGTTCAGGAAGCACAGGGAGATATGGCAGATTTGTCGGATGCCAGAAAAGAAGCAGTAGAAGCCTTGACAGCTCTGGGATATTCCGGAGCGGATGCTTTAAGGGCAGTGAAAAAGGTAGAGATGACTCCGGGTATGGACGTGGAGACTCTGCTGAAGGCAGCTTTAAAAAATTTGTTTTAAGACTGCCGGGAAGGATCAAGCATGGAGAGAAGAATTATTACCACAGATGTCATGGAAGAGGATTTGCGTACAGAAGGGAATCTGCGGCCACAATATCTGGAAGATTATATTGGGCAGGAAAAGGCAAAAGGAAATCTGAAAATCTACATAGAAGCAGCAAAGCAACGTGGAGATGCCCTGGATCATGTACTGTTTTATGGACCTCCGGGACTTGGAAAAACCACTCTGGCAGGAATTATTGCCAATGAGATGGGGGTACATATGAAGGTGACCAGTGGCCCTGCCATTGAGAAACCGGGAGAAATGGCGGCTATTTTAAACAGTCTTCAGGAAAACGATGTCCTCTTTGTAGATGAAATTCATCGTCTTAACCGCCAGGTGGAAGAGGTGCTGTACCCGGCTATGGAGGATTATGCCATTGATATTATGATTGGGAAAGGGGCAACCGCCAGGTCTATCCGTTTGGATTTACCCAAATTTACACTGGTGGGAGCTACGACCAGAGCAGGACTGCTTACTGCGCCTTTGCGGGATCGCTTTGGTGTGGTGCATCATTTGGAATTTTATACAGAACAGGAATTACAGACTATTATCCTTCACTCTGCCAGGGTGTTAGGGGTAGAGGCAGATGAGGCTGGTGCGCTGGAAATGGCGAAGCGTTCCAGAGGGACTCCACGTCTGGCAAACCGGCTTTTAAAGCGTGTAAGAGACTTTGCTCAGGTAAAATACGATGGAAGGATTACAAAAGAAGTAGCAGATTTTGCTATGGATTTGCTGGAGGTAGATAAGTACGGGCTGGATCAGACAGACCGCCTGCTGCTTACTACCATTATAGAAAAGTTCTCCGGAGGACCAGTAGGGCTGGATACTCTGGCAGCAGCTATTGGCGAGGATGCAGGAACCATAGAAGATGTGTATGAACCCTATCTGATTAAGAACGGATTCCTTTTAAGAACCCCAAGAGGAAGAGCCGTCACAGAACTGGCCTACCATCATCTGGGGATAAAATAATAGTTGTTTTTCCTGAAAATTCGATTATAATAGACAATAGGAACGTAAGAAAAAGGTGGGAGGAACCAGATGGCAGTGAAAAATACAACCCAGGTTTTAATTGGGGGAAAGATTATCACATTAAGCGGTTATGAAAGCGAAGAATATCTGCAAAAGGTTGCAAATTATATGAACAGTAAACTTACAGAGTTAAGTCAGATACCAGGCTATAGCAGACAGGCCCAGGAGACAAGACATACTCTGCTGAGTCTGAATATTGCAGATGATTATTTTAAAGCCAAGAGACAGGCAGAGATGTTCGAGGAGGATTTAGAGGCGAAAGACCGTGAAATGTATGATTTAAAGCATGATTTAATCAACGGTCAGGTAGAACTGGATCACGCCAGAAAAGAAGCAGAAGAACATGCCAGACAGGTACAAACCCTTCAGGATAAGATTACAGAGCTGGAGAAAGAACTGGAAGAATTATTAAATTAAGGAAGAAATAACAAGTGGGGTGGGCAGAAATTGTTGCGCCCCATTTCTGTTTTTAAAAGGAAAAGAGTGTATGAAATCAGAATTACTTGCGCCGGCAGGTTCCTATGAAGGACTGCAGGCAGTGATTAAGGCGGGAGCAGATGCTGTCTATATAGGAGGCAGTCTGTTTGGCGCCAGAGCTTATGCGAAAAATCCCAAGAAGGATGAGATGCTGGAAGCCATTGACTATGCCCATCTCCATGGAAAGAAGATTTATCTTACGGTGAATACCCTTCTGAAAAATCAGGAGCTTTTTGGGGAATTGTATGATTTTCTGGCTCCTTATTATGAGCAGGGACTGGATGCTGTGATTGTTCAGGATTTGGGCGTGCTGTCTTTTGTAAAAAAAGAATTCCCAAACCTGCCCATTCATGCCAGCACACAGATGGCCATTACAGGGCCTCATGGAGCCAGATTTATTCAGGAAGCAGGGGCTTCCAGGATTGTTACAGCAAGAGAACTGTCCTTAAAAGAGATTCAGAAAATTTACCGGGAGACAGGAGCAGAAATAGAAAGCTTTGTTCACGGAGCTTTGTGCTATTGTTATTCCGGCATGTGTCTGTTCAGCAGTATGCTAGGAGGAAGAAGCGGGAACAGGGGCAGGTGCGCCCAGCCTTGCCGGCTTCCCTACACTGCATATGAAAAGGGAAAACAGATTAGTGGCAAAGACGGGGCGTATCTTTTAAGTCCAAAGGATATGTGTACCGTGGAGATTTTGCCAAAGCTTCTGGAGGCAGGAGTGTATTCTCTGAAAATTGAGGGAAGGATGAAGCGTCCAGAGTATGCTGCGGGAGTGACAGCCATTTACCGGAAATATCTGGACTTATATGAAAAACATCCGGAAGCTTATCAGGTGGAACAAGAAGATTTACAGGAACTTCTTGATTTATACCAGAGAGATGGCTTTAACAGAGGCTATTATGAGATGCATAATGGAAAATCCATGATGGCAGTTTACAACCAGAAGGAACAGGACCGGAAACAGAAAATCAGAACAAACAGAAATGAAGAATTGTTCCAAAGACTGAAAAAGCAGTATTTAGACACAAAGCTGCAGGAAGGGATTACGGGAACTTTGGTGCTTTGTACAGATGCGCCGGCAGTTCTGGATTTATCTTTTCAGGATGTGCAGGTACAGGTTTTTGGGGATGTGGTAGAGAAAGCCCAAAAGCAGCCACTTACAAGGGAGCGGGTGCAAAAACAGATGGAAAAGACAGGACAGACTCCTTTTTCTTTTGCGCAGCTTGAGGTGATTACAGATGAGGCGGGATTTCTCCCCATGCAGAGTTTAAATGAATTAAGAAGAACAGGGCTGGAAAAATTAGAGACAGCCTATTTGGCTCAGTACAGGAGAAATTTGCCCCAAACTTCCGAAGAAGTGGAAACAGAGAAAAAGAAAAACTGTAAAGGGGTAACGCAGAAATTATATGCATCTGTAGAAACCAGAGAGCAGTGGGAGGAAGTGTTGAAAGAACCAGGGATTGACGGTGTTTATGCCGGTATGTCCTTGTTTTCTGAAAAAGCTTTTTCAGAAGAGGTTCTGGAGGCAGTAGAAGAGGCGCTCAAAAAAGGAAAGGAATGTTACCTTATGCTGCCCTACATGCTGCGGGAAGGACGCATGGACGGACAGGAAGAAGAAATCCGGGAAATTGCGAAAAAAGCAGATGGATTCCTGGTGCGGAATCTGGAGGAGCTGGGCTATCTGAAAGATTTGGGGCTTATCCGAAAGGTTGTGGGAGATTATTCTCTCTATAGTTTTAATGATGAAAGCCAGAGTTTTCTCATGAATCAGGGAGTGCAAAGGACTACAGTACCTTTGGAGCTGAATGGGAAAGAGCTTCGCAGGAAAGACTGCAGGGACAGTGAAATGATAATTTACGGATATTATCCCATGATGGTTTCCGCACAATGTGTGAAGAAAACCTGCGGAACCTGTGACCATCAGTCTAAGACCATACAGTTAAAGGATCGCTATGGCAGTTCTTTTGCGGTAAAAAGTGACTGCAGATTTTGCTATTCTGTAATTTATAACAGTGTTCCCACGGGGCTGTTGGAAGAACTGGAGCAGATTCAGGCCTTAAACGTAGCTGCTGTGAGAATGAGTTTTACCTGTGAAAACAGGGAGGAGACCAGAAAGATTTTAGAACTTTTTGTACAAAAAAAGAAAAAGACGGGAAAGATGCCGATATTTACCAAGGGGCATTTTAAACGTGGTGTAGAGTAGGTGAAAAAGTGCTTAATATTATTATTGAACTTTCAAAATATTTATTGCTGGTTTTAATTCTTTTGTATACCTTTGAAAGTTTTACAGTATTCCGGTATGAGGATGACTATGATAAGAGATACATTTTAAGGAAACAGCTTTTACTTATTATATTTATTGATTTTACTGCATTTCTGGTTATCTTTTTGAAAAAAGAAGAAGTGGAAATCATTTATTTGTTCGGGGCTTTGCTGCTGTATCTGGTAGCGGTTCAGGTGTTATACCGGTTGTTTTATAAAAAGGCATCTATTTTGCTTTTGAATCATATGTGTATGCTGCTGTCCATTGGTTTTATTATGCTGACCAGACTGGATCCGGACTCTGCGAAGAGGCAGTTTCTCATTGTAGCGGCAGCAACCATGATTGCCATGATTATTCCGATTATGATTAAGAAAATGACCTTTTTAAAAAAATGGACCTGGTTTTATGCTGTGGCGGGACTGGGACTTCTGGCTGTAGTTCTGGTGTTTGGAAAAAATGTCAATGGAGCCAAAATTAACATTAATATCGGTTCCTTTGCATTTCAGCCTTCTGAGTTTGTAAAGATTATTTTTGTATTTTTTGTAGCCAGCAGACTGTATAAGAAAAGCGCACAGTTTAAGGATCATGTGATTACTACGGTAATTGCGGCTGTTTATGTGCTGATTCTGGTTCTTTCCAGAGATCTGGGAAGCGCAGTGGTGTTCTTTATTACCTATGTGATTATGCTGTATGTGGCAACGAAAAATCCCTTTTACCTGTTTGCCGGACTTGGAAGCGGCTGCGGGGCTGCAGTGATTGCTTACTTTTTATTTGGACATGTGCGTCAGCGTGTAGTGGCATGGAAAAATCCATTTTCTGTATATCAGAACGAAGGCTATCAGATTGTCCAGGGGCTTTTTGCCATTGGAACAGGTGGCTGGTTTGGTATGGGACTTTGCCAGGGGTCTCCGGAAATGATTCCTTTTGTAAAGCAGGACTATATGTTTGCGGCAATCTGCGAAGAACTGGGAGGCTTGTTTGCTATTTGTATGATTCTGATTTGTATGAGCATGTTTCTTCTGGTAGTGAATATTTCCCTTAGAATCAAGAAACGGTTTTATAAGCTGATTGCCCTTGGTCTTGGAACAGAGTATGCCTTTCAGGTATTTCTTACCATTGGAGGGGTTACCAAGTTTATTCCGATGACAGGAATTACCCTGCCTCTGGTAAGCTATGGAGGAAGTTCTGTACTTAGTACCATTATCATGCTGGCAATTATCCAGGGACTTTATATTTTAAGAGAAGACGAGGATGAGGAAGTTGAAAAGCAAAGATAAAAAACGAAAAAAAAGAAAACGCGCTACTAATAAGGAATATACCATTGTCAGCTACTTTTTTGTATTAATCTTCCTGTCTTTGGCAGGATATATGGTATATTTCAATGTGGCAGAGAAAGACGATGTGATTAATAGTCCGTATAATACCAGACAGAATCAGTTTCAGGAACGGATTTTGCGTGGAAGTATTTTGTCTGCAGATGGTCAGGTTCTGGCGCGGACAGATACAGATGGGGAAGGAAATGAGACCAGAGTCTATCCGTTTGCAAATATGTATGCACATGTTGTTGGATATGATGCAAAGGGAAAAAGCGGCATGGAATCTGTAGCGAATTTTTCCCTGATGACTTCTCATAATGACTATGTGGACCAGGTAAAAAATGAAATTCTGGAGAAGAAGAATCCAGGGGATAATGTGGTGCTTACTTTAAACCATACGCTGCAGCAGGTGGCTTATAATGCCCTTGGTTCTTACCGGGGCGCTGTTGTGGTAATGGATCCTCAGACCGGAGCAGTGCTGGCAGAGGTAAGTAAACCGGATTTTAATCCCAATACAGTAGACAGCGACTGGGATACCCTGGTAAATGATGCGGCAAACAGCAGTCTGTTAAACCGGGCTACCCAGGGCGCTTATCCGCCGGGTTCTATTTTTAAAGTGGTAGATACTCTTGCGTATCTTAGAACCCATGGAACTATTGATGGCTTCCAGTATACCTGTAATGGAAAAATTACTGTGGATGGACATACCATTCCCTGTTTTGCAGGAGAAGTTCACGGAACCGAAGATTTTACCACAGCCTTTGCCGAATCCTGTAATACAGCCTTTACCCAGATGGGGCTGGACTTAGGCAAAGATGCCTTAACATCCGCAGCAGAAAGCCTGCTGTTTAATTCCAAGCTGCCGATTTCCCTGGACTATAATAAGAGTAAGTTTGACTTGGGCGAAAATCCGGGAAATCCTTTGCTTATGCAGACTGCCATTGGTCAGGGAAATACACTGGTATCCCCTATGCATATGGCTATGATTACCAGCGCTATTGCCAATAAAGGGAAATTAATGGAGCCTTATTACATGGAACATGTGGAGACCATAGGCGGAAAAACAGTAGAAACTACCAAGCCGAAAGTCTATAAAGAACTGATGACAGAACAAGAAGCAGAGGTTTTGAAAAACCTTATGACAGAGGTGGTAAACAGGGGAACAGGAACAAAGCTGTCAGGGGAAAGCTATACCGCAGCAGGAAAAACAGGATCTGCAGAATACTACGGTGCAGATGGAAGTGTAAAAACCCATTCCTGGTTTATTGGATTTTCCAATGTAGAAGACCCGGATTTGGCTATTGCAGTCATTGCAGAGGGCGCTGGAACCGGAAGTAAGGTAGCAGTTCCCATTGCTCATCAGATTTTTAATGCCTATTATTATGGCGGAATGTAAAAAGTGCCAATTTTTGCCTGCCAAATTTGTTAATTTTGTTGCACCTGCATGAAAAAAGAGGTATACTACCAATAAGGAAACACAACGCAGGCATGGGGACATGTCTTTAGCAGGAGGATGTGCAATATGATTGAAGCAACAAGCTGTGGCGGGGTGGTAATATATCGAGGAAAAATACTGACTTTGTACAAGTCCTATAAACACAAGTACGAAGGCTGGGTACTTCCAAAAGGAACCGTAGAGGAAGGGGAGGATTACAAGGATACCGCTCTGCGGGAGGTAAAGGAAGAGGCAGGAGTAACCGCAAATATTATCAAATATGTAGGAAAAAGCCAGTATAGTTTTTGCGTACCGGAAGATACTGTAGAAAAGGACGTTTACTGGTATCTGATGTCTGCAAACAGCTATTACAGCAAACCGCAGAGGGAAGAATACTTTGTAGATTCCGGCTTTTACAAATTCCATGAAGCTTACCATCTTTTACGTTTTTCAAATGAAAAGCAGATTTTGGAAAAGGCTTACAATGAATACCTGGATTTGAAAAAAGCAAATCTTTGGGGCAATCGAAAGTACTTTTAGAAGAAGGGGCTGGGGTTTCCGGTCCCTTTCTTGCATGAAAGGAGGAAGAGATATGCTGGAGCAGATTGATTTGACGAAAAAAATGTCAAAAGAAGTGTATCAGGAACAGATGGAACAAATGGAGAGTGAACTGGCAGCTTTGCAAAGGGAATGTAAAGCTCTGGGAATTCCTGTGATTCTTGTGTTTGAAGGTCTGGATGCATCGGGAAAAGGGGTACAAATTAATAAACTGATACATCCCTTAGATCCAAGAGGATTTGAAGTACATGCAATTAAGGAAGAAACAGAAGAAGAGCGTATGCATCCCTTTTTGTGGAGATTTTGGACGAAAACACCGGAAAAAGGACGCATTGCTATTTTTGATACCAGTTGGTATCGTAAGGTTTCCATAGAACGGTTTGAACACAAGATGTCCAGGGAGGATCTGGCTTACGCATATCAGGAAATTTCCACTTTTGAGCGTGCGCTGGCAGATGACGGGAATGTTTTAATGAAATTCTTTTTGCACATTAGCCAAAAGGAGCAGAGAAAGCGTTTTGATAAGATGCTGCATTCTAAAGAAACTGCCTGGAAGGTAAGCAAGGAGGATGAAAAGCGTAATAAAGAGTATCGCAGGTACAAAGAAATCTGTGAGGAGATGTTAGAGAGAACAGAAAGTGAATATGCTCCATGGATTCTCATTGAGGCGGAAGACAGGAGATTTGCTACAGCCAAAATTTTTGCTCAGGTGATCCGTCAGCTGAAAGAACGGATTTTACAGGAAAAATCAGCCGGGAAAACAGCTTCCAAAAGCAGTGATATACAGATGGAAACAACACAGAAAAATCTTATGGAATCTTCTGTGTTAAGTAAAGTAGATTTAACATTGTCCTACACAGAAGAAGAATACAAAAAAAGGCTAAAGGCTCTTCAGGAGAGACTGGAGCTTCTTCACAGTGAACTTTACCGGAAGCGGATTCCCATGATTCTGGGATTTGAGGGCTGGGATGCAGGAGGAAAAGGAGGGGCTATTAAACGCCTCACAGACGCCATGGATCCCAGAGGTTATCTGGTAAGTCCTACAGCAGCGCCTACGGAAACAGAGAAAAATCATCACTATCTGTGGAGATTCTGGAAAAACATGCCAAAAGACGGACATGTTACTATTTTTGACCGTACCTGGTATGGCAGGGTCATGGTAGAGAGAATCGAAGGGTTCTGCACCAGGGAAGAATGGCAGAGGGCTTATCGGGAAATCAATGATATGGAATCTCATCTGGCTCATTCTGGTGCGATTGTACTGAAATTCTGGATGCAGATTGACAAGGATGAACAGGAACGCAGATTTAAAGAACGTATGGAAAACCCGCAAAAGCAGTGGAAGATTACAGATGAGGACTGGAGAAACAGGGAAAAGTGGGAGCTTTATGAAGAAGCGGTAAATGAGATGATTATCCGTACCTCCACTTCCTATGCACCCTGGATTATCGTAGAGGGAAATAATAAATATTATGCCAGGGTAAAGGTCCTTGAGACTGTGGTAAATGCCATGGAAGAAAGGCTGAAATAAATTTTATGTTAAAGTGGTATAAGCAGCTATATATTGGTGATAATGCAAAAAAGAAGAAAAAAGAATGGATTCGAAAGATTAATATGGGAGCCGGAGTAGTGGATGTTTACCTCATTACTCTGGCAGTGAATCCAGAAAACCAGTTGGAGATTTTTTCTGCAAATGAATTGAAGCAAAAGGCCAGAAGGCGGAATTGTCCCCTTATTATCGGACTGTGCAAAGGATATGAAGAGGCCTTGGAAATGACGGTAAGACTGGTGCAGCAGGCTTATGAGGAAACCGGTACAGCCAGGGTAAGAGAGTGGCTGGAAAATCAGATGAGAGGGAAGCAGCAGGTGACATGACATGGGAATCATACATATAATGCTAGGCATATTAAAGGTGGTTGGGATTCTTCTGCTCATCGTACTTGGGATTCTTTTGCTGGCAGTGCTGGCGGCGCTTTTCTGTCCTGTGACATACAGCGCTGTGGGACGGCGGGATGCAGAGGCTTATGAAGGGCGTGTGCGGATTGGGTGGCTGTTTCGTCTGATTTCTTTTACCTTTACTTTTGGAAGTGAGAGGGACGGGGATTTTTGTATTCGTATTTTTGGAATTCCTCTGAACAGGAAAAAGGAGGAGGACTCCAAAAAATCCCTGCAGGCATCCCGGGGAGATGAATTCAAACCTGCTGAGCCGGAAAAAATAGTAGAAAAGCAAACGGAGCAGGAGCATGGAGAAAAGACTGAGAAAGAAGCTGAAAGGAAAACAGAGACCACAACAGAAACCGCAACAGAAAAGAAAACAGATTCTGTGCTTCAAAAATTGCAGGAATTTTTGAAACAGATTCCCGGTATACCGAAAAAATTTCTGGATGTTTTAAAGAAAATCAGCTTAACAGTCCATCATATTTGTGATAAGATAAACCAAATAAAAGAATTTCTGGAGTCTGAACGTTTTGCCAGATTGAAGGCCCTGCTGTTTCAGGAGGGAAAGCGTACTATTTGTCATATAAGACCCAGAAAGATAAAAGGGCATATAAAAATCGGCACAGGAGATCCTTACAGAACAGGACAGCTTCTGGCAGTGGCAGGGATATTTTTTCCTGTATATGGAGAACATATTACAATAGAGCCTTATTTTGAACAAAAGATTTTAGAAGGAAATATGTCTGTAAAAGGAAGAATCTACGGAAACTTTTTTGTCCGGCTGGCATGGAGGCTGTTTCGCGATTCAGATATCCGATTTATGATAAAGAAAATAAAACGAGGTTAAGGAGGAACCAGATATGGCTTCAGAAAACAATTTTCAATCTACAGTAGAATCTCTGTTTAAAGGGATGGATAGTTTTATTACAACCAAAACAGTGGTAGGAGATGCAATTACAGTGGGAGATACCATTCTTCTACCTTTGGTGGATGTGTCTTTTGGTGTAGGCGCAGGAGCTTTTTCAGGAGATAAGAAAAACAATGGCGGCGGAGGTATGGGAGGAAAAATTTCCCCAAGCGCAGTTTTGGTGATTTCCAATGGAGTAACCAAACTGGTTAATATCCGTAACCAGGATGGCTTAACCAAGATTCTGGATATGGTACCTGATTTCCTGAATAAATTTTCAGAAGGGAAAAAAGAACCTGAAGCAGCTACCCAGGAAAGCAAAGAAAAAATAGTCGCAAACGAAGAAGAAAAATAAAAGTGACAGACTATCTAACCAGCATTCGGAGGTGTTTGTGCAGTTTTGGCGAATTTGCCGAGTACGCTTTGAGACCTCAGGCTTAAAGGGAACGCAGGCTGAGCCGGAAAAGTACAAACACCTCCGAATGCGTCTGTCAGTAGTATAACAGCCTTTTCCTGCATATACTATAAAAAGGGAAAAAAGGAGAACCAGAATATGAGCCGTGTATGCGGGCTGTTTTTGTTTGGTGTAGGCATCGGGCTGGTCATTGCATTGATTTTCCCGAAAACCTTTTTTATGGTAATTATGGCTGCTTTGTGTCTGCTGGCAGGTTATAACCTGTTTTGCAGTTGTTAGAAAAAAACAGACCCTGTCCCTGGGGACAAGGTCTGTTCTGTCGTCAATCCGTTTCTTATGCTCTTTCTACTTTGCCGCTTCTTAAGCAGGAAGTACAAACATACATTTTCTTTGAGTTTCCGCCCTCTGCTTTTACTCTTACAGATTTGATGTTGGATTTCCACATTTTGTTTGATCTTCTATGAGAATGGCTCACATTGTTTCCGAAATGAGCACTTTTTTCACAAATTGCGCACTTTGCCATGGTAGCACCTCCTTAAGTTTAAACTCACAACACTGCTTATTTTAGCAGATGAACTTTGTTTTTGCAAGTAAAATTATAAAAAAATTAAATTATTATTTCGTTTTTGGAAAAGATATGGTAGAATAGATAAAAAAGTATGGAGGTATCCGTGCATGAATGGATTTGTTGATACAGGATTAGGAAAAATTACAATTGATACAGATGTCATTGCTACTTACGCTGGAAGTGTGGCAGTAGAATGTTTTGGAATCGTAGGAATGGCTGCTGTGAGTATGAAGGACGGGCTGGTAAAACTTTTAAAGAGAGACAGCCTGAAACATGGAATCAATGTCTTAATGATAGACAATAAAGTAACTTTGGAATTTCATGTAATTGTAGCATATGGTGTGAGTATTTCCGCTGTTTCAGATAACCTGATTAGCAATGTGAAATATAAGGTGGAAGAGTTCACTGGATTGTCTATTGAGAAAATCAATATTCTGGTTGAAGGTGTCAGAGTTATTGACTGAGAAATAGAATGAAAGAAATGAATGGGATTTTAAGGAGGAAACATGTTTTGAATACCAATACCGTTGATGTGAAAATGCTGAGCCGGATGTTCCTTTCCGGGGCAAAAAATCTGGAAGCAAAAAAAGAGTGGATTAATGAATTAAATGTATTTCCTGTTCCAGACGGAGATACAGGAACCAACATGACACTGACCATTATGTCAGCAGCGTCTGAAGTCAGCGCTTTGTCCGATCCGACTATGAAAACTCTGGCAAAAGCAATTTCTTCCGGTTCTTTACGAGGTGCAAGAGGTAACTCAGGCGTTATTCTTTCACAGTTGTTAAGAGGATTTACAAGAGTTATAGAAAAGGCAGACAAAGTGGATGCGCCAACCTTTGCAAGAGCTTTTGAAAAAGGCGTCGAGACAGCATATAAGGCAGTTATGAAGCCAAAAGAAGGTACGATTCTGACCGTTGCCAGAGGTGCTGCAGAAAAGGCTATGGAGATTGCAGAGGATTGTGAAAATCTGGAAAGTTTCTTTGCAGATGTGATTGCAGAGGCAGAGGCTGTTCTGGCAAGAACACCGGAGATGCTTCCGGTATTAAAAGAAGCCGGTGTGGTAGACTCTGGCGGACAGGGACTTCTGGAAGTGTTAAAAGGTGCTTTTGACGGTTATCTGGGTAAGGAGATTGACCTGATTTTTGAAAAACCGAAGTCTGGTGTCAGTGTAAAACCCGTATCAGCGGAAGAAAGTGACATTAAATTTGGATATTGTACAGAATTTATTATTATGCTGGAAAAGGAATTTCCGGAAAAAGAAGAACATGCGTTTAAAGAATATCTTATGTCCATTGGTGATTCTCTGGTAGTTGTGGCTGACGATGAAATTGTCAAAGTTCACGTACATACCAATGACCCGGGACAGGCAATCCAGAAGGCATTGACGTATGGACAGTTATCCAACATGAAGATTGACAATATGCGTTTGGAGCATCATGAGAAAGTCATTAAAGAAGCGGAAAAGATGGCAGCTCAGCAGGCAGCCCAGGAACCGGCGAAAGAAGTAGGTTTTATTTCTGTATCAGTAGGTGACGGAATGGGCCAGATTTTTAGGGAATTGGGTGCAGATTACCTGATTGAAGGCGGACAGACCATGAATCCAAGCACAGAGGATGTGCTTCAGGCCATTGCACATGTAAATGCAGAAAACATCTTTATTTTCCCGAATAATAAGAATATTATTCTGGCAGCTAATCAGGCAAGAGATTTGACAGAGGATAAAAATATTATTGTGATTCCTACAAAGACCATTCCTCAGGGAATTACAGCGCTGATCTCTTATGTGCCAGATAAGACGGTAGAACAGAATACAGAAGAAATGATGGAAGCCATGAAAAATGTAAAAACCGGACAGATTACTTATGCAGTTCGTGATACGAAAATTGATGATAAGGAAATCCGTCAGGGTGACATTATGGGAATTGGTGACCATGGTATTCTGGCAGTTGGAAAGGAAATTGAAGATACTGCTGTGGCAATGGTACAGGAAATGGCAGATGAGGATTCGGAAATCATCAGTGTTTATTATGGCGCTGACGTGACAGCAGAAGATGCAGAACAGTTTGCAGCGCGTCTGGAAGAACTGTATCCGGACTTTGATGTGGAATTAAATGAAGGCGGACAGCCGATTTATTATTATGTGGTATCAGTAGAATAAAAAAGAGGGATGTTGCATGAAAAATGTGTCGAGAATATTTATGCAGCATCCTCTTTTCGTTATTGGAGGAAGAGAGTGAACGAGAGGGACAGTATTCGCAGCATTAAGGGTATCGGGGAGAAAACTCAGGCTTTGTTTGGAAAGCTGGGGATTGAGACCATTGGAGATTTGCTTCGTTATTATCCCAGGGATTATGATGAGTACAAGACTCCCATAGCTGTGACAGAGATAAAAGAAGGAGAAAAATGTGCTGTTTTAGGAAGGATTTCCGGCAGGGTAGGGATGCACAGCACCGGGAGAAAGTCTGTGGTTACAGCAGGTATTCGGGAGGGCGCTTATTTTTTGCAGCTTACCTGGTATAATATGCCTTTTTTAAGAAATACGCTTCAGTCCGGCGGTTTGTATGTGTTTCGGGGAACGGTTGTAAAAAAACAGGGGAGGCTTACCATGGAGCAGCCGGAAATTTTCGGCAGAGAGGATTATCAGAAGATGCTGCACACCCTGTATCCCATTTATGGACTTACCAAGGGGCTTACCAATAAACTTATGGTGAAAACCATGCATCAGGTACTGGAATCCAGAGAATTGACACAGGAATACCTGCCGGAAGAATACCGGACACATTATGGACTTTCCGAGTATAATTATGCGGTTGCCCATATCCATTTTCCAAAGAACAGGGAAGAACTGGCAATAGGTCATAACCGGCTGGTATTTGATGAATTTTTCTTTTTTCTTCTTTCCATAAAAATGATGAAAGAGAGAAGCCAGGATGCAGTCAACGGATTCCCCATGAAACCGGTTTGGGAGACAGAGAATCTGATAGAGTCTCTTCCCTATGCGCTTACCAATGCCCAGAAGCGTGTATGGAATGAGATTGAAAGGGATATGACCGGGAAAAGTCTGATGTCAAGACTGGTTCAGGGAGATGTGGGAAGCGGAAAAACGATTATCGCTTTTCTTGCAATGATTCTGGCGGCAGCCAATGGTTATCAGGCGGCTATTATGGCGCCTACGGAGGTTTTGGCAAAACAGCATTTTGACGGACTTGCTGCTTTCATAAAGGACCAGGAGCTGCCTTATGAGGTGGTGCTTCTTACGGGTTCTAATACAGCAAAAGAAAAGAGAGAACGATACCAGAAAATCGCCTCCGGACAGGCAAAGCTGATTGTGGGAACCCATGCCCTGATTCAGGAGAAGGTGGAATATCAAAATCTGGCGCTGGTAATTACAGATGAACAGCACCGCTTCGGGGTAAAGCAAAGGGAGCTGTTTTCTCAAAAAGGAGGAAGGCCTCATGTGCTGGTTATGAGCGCAACGCCTATTCCCAGAACACTTGCCATTATTTTGTACGGAGATTTGGATATTTCTGTTATGGATGAGCTTCCTGCCAGGCGATTGCCCATTAAAAACTGCGTGGTAGATACCTCCTACCGTCCGGCTGCCTATCGTTTTATAAAGAAACAGGCAGAAGAAGGAAGACAGGTGTATGTTATCTGTCCCATGGTGGAGGAAAGTGAGGGTCTGGATGCTGAAAATGTAACAGATTACAGCAAAAAACTTGCCCAGGAGCTTCCCAATACTATAAAGGTTGGATGTCTTCATGGACGGATGAAGCCAAGCCAGAAGAATGAGATTATGGAAGCGTTTGCAAAGAATGAGATTCAGGTTTTGGTTTCTACCACTGTTATTGAGGTTGGCGTTAATGTTCCAAATGCCACAGTGATGATGGTGGAAAATGCAGAACGTTTTGGTCTTGCACAGCTTCATCAGCTACGGGGCAGAGTAGGGCGGGGAGAATATCAGTCTTACTGTATTTTTGTCCAGGGAGGGCAGGAAGAGGAAACGAAAAAGCGCCTGCAAATCCTGGAAAAGTCTAATGACGGGTTTCAAATTGCAGGAGAGGATTTACGTCTGCGCGGCCCTGGTGACTTTTTCGGTGTCCGTCAAAGCGGCGATATGGAATTTCGTATTGCTGATATTTTTCAGGATGCAGAAATTTTGAAACAGGCGGCAGAGGCAGCGGGTTCGATACTTTCCCTGGACCCGGATTTATCCCTGGAACAACACCGGCAATTAAAAGAAAAACTTTTGTCTTATGGAAAAGAACGGTTGGAAACACCTGGAATTTAAAAAAAGAAAAAGGGTAAAGATAAAAGAAAAAATGATGAGGGATTTCGTGTTTTTTTCAAAAGTTGAGACATAAAAGGAAAAAAGTTTGGGGATTTTTCAAGATTCTGGACTGTTTTGCCTGGACAATTCATATACTTTCACTTGTTACAGGTAAAAAACATAGAAATGAGAAAAGAACAGAAAACTTGAAAAATTTGAAAAAAAGGTTTATGATAGGCTGGACATAGAAAAAAGGAGGAGACTGAAATGTCAGTTAGAAAGACAACCACAAAGACTGCAAAGACAACTACAGCAGCAGAAATGACTACTCCGGCGAAGACAGAAGAAATTAAGACAGAATCCGTTTCTACAAAAAAGGCACCTGTAAAGAGGGCTGCTGCAAAAAAAGCGGTTGCATCTACTGCAGCGGCAAAGAAGGCAGAAGCAAAAGAAACTGTTTATATCCAGTTTGCAGGAGCTGAATATAATTTAGATGAAATCAGAACAAACGTGAAAAAAGCCTGGATGGAAGAAACAGGAAAAAAAGAAAGCGATATCAAAGACGTACAGATTTATGTAAAACCGGAAGAACATGCGGCTTATTATGTAGTAAATCAGGAAGTTGCAGAAGGCGGAAGAAAAATCAATCTGTAAGAATGCAAGCGAAGAAAGTAGGATATACAAATTGTAGTATATCTTACTCAGGGCAACCGCATAAAAAATAATTAGTACCCAAATCATCACTTTTCCATTATTATAATAAAAGAAAAGTGGTGATTTTTATGATGGAAATGAAATTATATTTTTCAGAGCTGACAGATAAAAGGGATAACCGAGGGTTAAGACATGACCTTGGAAACATGATCGTTATGAGCATTTATGCTGTTTTATGTGGTTATACTGATGCAGAAAATATGGCGTTCTTTATGAAGCTTCAAGAACCTTATTTTGAAAAAATGCTGGACTTAACGTATGGAGTTCCTTCTGCGGATACCTTACTGCGTGTGTTTGCACTCATAGAACCGGAAAAATTTATGGAGCTGTTTTATCAATGGATCAGGGATGTACTGTCAGTACTTCAGAAAAAGGAAGATACAGACCCGAAAAGGATTGCCATTGACGGAAAAGCTGTGCGTGCAGCGGCGGCGAATGGCAGAGGTATTCCCTATATCATATCCGCATATTTAGGAAATTATGGTCTTTCCATTGGGCAGTTAAAAGTAGGGGAAAAGACCAATGAAATCAAAGAAATCCCAAAGTTATTAAAGAAGCTGGACATATCGAATTGTGTAATAACTATCGATGCAATTGGATGTCAGAAGCCGATTGCAAAACAGATTGTAGAACAAAAAGGTCATTATTGCCTTGCAGTAAAAACAAACCAGCCACTCCTGTATGAAGAGGTAAAAGAGTATTTTTCTTATGCAGAAAAAGAAGAACCGGAAAAACTCAGTACATACCGAACTATAGAAAAAAATTATGGACGAATAGAAAAAAGAAACTATTTCATTACCCAGGATATTGATTATCTGACGGGAAAAGAAAACTGGAAGGGGTTAAAATCCATTGGCAAGGTAGAAAGCGTCCGTGAAATCAGTGGAAAAAGAAGCCGTGAAACAAGATACTATATCTTGGATGAAGAGATGACAGCGGAAGAAATGTCACACATTGTGAGGGGACATTGGGAGATAGAAAACAGCCTGCATTGGGTATTGGATGTACATTTTCGGGAAGATGCCTGCAAGATTAAAGAAGAAAAAGCAATGCAGAATTTAGCCCTGATTAGAAAGATTTGTTATAACCTAATGAAATTGGAAACACGATTTGATAAAAAGAAGAAAATGACTTATAAAAAAATGAGTATGCTGTATACCTATCATTTAGAGTATGTGCAGGAATTGATTTTTCAGAAAATTGCAGAAACCATTTAAAAATATCCATCAAGGAATTTTTGTTCCACGATGGATATTTTTTATGCGGTTGCCCTGGAGGTTGTAAATACTGGATATTTGCTGTATATATCTGGCAGTATACTATCCTTTGTGTTTGTTTGCATAGAAAAGGCGATTAAATAAGCTTTGAAAATGCGATTATTTCTATTATTTTTGAATAGAAATAGAGAATATTATAGATAGGAAGTGCCCAAAACGCCTGTAAAAATAAAATATTTTATATAGAAATTTGTAATGTGTTTGTCAAAAACATCTGCAAAGACTGTCCATATTGGGGGTTAATAAACCAAAAGCAAAAGATGTAAAAGTTTCAGGTTTGTTTTGTTGTTAATATGACACTCTTCATTTCCTATCATTTTTGATGTGTCTTGTGGATTTTCCCCACAAATATCTCCGCCCAGCACACTTCTCACCTTTACTATGTGTTCTGTCATCTGCTCAAGAGTCTCAAGTCTCATATCTCCCTGATCCCAGTTGGTTCTGGCATCTTCTGGAGAAAGCACATCTTTATCAATAGATATATACACTGGCAAGTTTTTCCCGTTTTCCAGAAAAGCTTTCCAAGTTTCCAATTTTTTTTCTTGCAGCTCCTCCTGTGTCACAAACACTACCTTGGATACAAGCTTACTCTCACACTGTTTCACTGCCTGTTTGGGCGGACCTACCACACATACCTCTTTTACATAAGGATTTGTTTCCAAAACCGCCTTTATCCAGCTCCCACAAGAAAGCATGCCAAAGAAGGCTGATTCCTGCATATCTGTGTGGTGGTCAAAGACAACCAGGGAATAGGGCTCCTCAATCTTTTCCAGCCAGAATTTGCTCAGATAATGGTAATTTCCAGAGTCCAGAAAATGGATTCCACGATAATCATAGTCCCAAATCCGCTTCCTGATTTCTTCCTGAGCATCATCTGAACAGTATCCGTTGACCCCGGACATATCTCTGCAGTCAATCCAGCAGACCTCTCTGTCTTTATAAAAGGTTTCTTCTTCATAGATTCCTGAAAAATTCATGATCACTGTTTTTTTCTTCATTTTTTTGCTCCTGTTTCTTCATACTATGGCTATTCTACCATACATATTCCCGAAGAAAAAGGATACACTGTATTTTAGAATATTTTCAAGTAAAAGGAGGATGTCACATGAGTGAAAGAAAAGAAGCTGCATCTGATAAGCAGGAAAAATGTCCTTGCACCTTTAAAATCGCAGAACTTCCTGAGTCTTGTAAGGAGAAAATCCATGGTTTTGAACAGGAGCTGAATAAGCAGGGATTTTGGAACATCGCTCTGGTAGCATATCAAAAGATGGAATAATCCTGAAATAAAAAAAAGCCGGTGGCAGAAGGCTCTATTTTCCACCTTTTGCCCACCGGTCCATGGTCTGCTCCAGACACCAGGAATAATCAATTTCTTCCACTGATTCTCCTGCTACCACTTCTTCTGTCTTCCAGATTTCACCATTGATCTGGTACTGGATTTCTCCTATTTTTTCTCCTTTTGTTACTGGTGCTGTCAGGGATTTTTTTCCACGGTAGATGGTTTTCACCTGGTCTTTGGCACCAAGAAGGAGCTTCACATCTTCTGATGGAATATGTATGACAGAAACTTCTGCCTGCTGTCCCAGATTTTTTCCCTGTCCGTTTTCCACAGGTACGGTCTTGGGAATCCCGGGCAGTCTTGCCTCGGAAAGTGCATGAAGACTATAATGCTCCAGCCCGTATTCCATAAGTTTCCTGGTGTCCTGCCATTTGTAACTTTTGTTATTTGGCCAGCCGCAGCCTAGCAGTGCTACAATCAGAGTTTTCCCATCCCTCTCTAAAGCCCCTATGTAACAATATCCTGCCTCAGAGGTAAACCCGGTTTTCCCACTTAGTGCTCCATCCATCATAGAGAGAAAGGCATTGTGATTATTGCAGGAAAAGTTTCTTTTCCCTTCTGCGTCACAGAAGCTGTAGCTGGGTGTCCTGGTGATTTCCAAAAATGTTTCTTTTTCAGGGGACTGCGAAATACAGTACCTCATGATTTTTCCCAGGTCCTCGGCTGTGGTATGGTGCTTTTTCACTTTTCCCTGCACCTCCTCCTGGGCATCTAATCCGTTTGGAGTGATAAACCAGGTATCGGTACAGCCGATTTCCCTTGCTTTTTCATTCATTTTTGCTGCAAAACCAGAGACACTTTCCCCCAGATATTCTGCCAGAATCACAGCAGAATCATTGTGACTTTCCAGCATGAGGGAGTATAGCAGATCTTTCACATAAAATGTTTCTCCTTCGGCTGCACCCAAATGGACTTTTGGCATGGAAGCTGCATAACCAGAAGCCGTGGCTATGTCCTCCAGATTCCCCTGCTCCAAAATCAGGATACACGTCATAATCTTCGTGGTGCTGGCCATGGATCTGGGCTCTGTTGCGTTTTTTCCGTACAATACCCTGCCAGATGTTCCGTCCATGAGCACGGCAGACAATGCATAGAGATTCCCCGGGTCTGTGGTTTCTGTATCATTTCCCGCATAAGAAAGAAATGGATTGATTAAAATTCCTGTGACAAGTAGGAAGATTGCCAGAATTGTTTTGCATGTTTTCTTCATAGTTTGCACGCTCCTTTTTAAACCTTATGTGGAGGTGGGAGAAAACATGCATGGTTTTTACTTGCATCAAATATCATTTCATGGAATCACACCGTCGCAAGCATTTTACATTCTTCTAATACCTGCTCTACCTGCTTCACTGTCAGCCCCATCTTATGTGCAATTTCTTCTGGTGTCATGCCATCTTCATAACGAGCCACAATTTTACCTTTTTCTATTCCTTTTTCCATGCCTTCTGCAATGCCCTCAAGTTTCAACTCCTCTAGTGCTTTACACATATTCATCTTGCCTCCTTGCTGTTCCAAACCTGGATTAAATTCATTCTATAATCGTTCACCACAGAACACAGATTTTCTGGAATATTTAACATGTCCTTCAATGACATAGGACCGTCCCATATGTTTTCACCATAGTATATACAAATCGTGACCATTGGATGCAAACGATCGTCCTTACACGCAAAGGCATACCATAATGAACCTTTTGTTGATTTTCTAACCCCAAAACTACAAAATCCACACCATGGGCACTTTTTTTCACTACGTCTAATACTTTCTGCAATGTATCTGCATGACTGTTAAATTTAAGAACTGTCGAAAGATCTGTATCTGCCTCTTCTAATTCTTCTGGTTTTATCACATTCTCCCCATTAAATAAAATCGCATTAAATAAGTCTGCAAATCTTGCATTATCTTTCCAAAAATTCTTTAAAATAGTATGGGGCTTTACTTTATTCTTTGTAACCGTTCTAATCACCCCTCTTCTTTTGCCCTTACTATATCACACTTTTTATGCATCTACCACTTCTTTTGTCCGACAATTTCTCTTCTATTTTCCCTTTATGTGTCAAAAAAAGCCACCACACGAAACCTTTTCGCATGCCAGCTTTCTTCTTATCCTTATAAATTTAACTGTAATTGAATCTCTTCTTCTGCTTCTGCCTTGAAGTCTTCCATCTGTACAGGATCGATTTCCGGCAGTTCATCTAATCCCTGCACACCGAAGTTCCGCAGGAATTCTTCTGTGGTTCCCAAAAGGATTGGTTTTCCCGGGGCATCCAGCCGCCCTACTTCCTGCACCAGATTGTATTCCATCAGCTTTGACACTGCATGGTCACATTTTACACCTCTGATTTTTTCGATTTCGATTTTTGTCACCGGCTGTTTGTAAGCGATGATGGACAGGGTCTCCAGCATCACATCAGAGAGAACTGCTTTCTTGGGCTGTAGTGCCATATTTACCAGATATTCATAATATTCTTCTTTGGTACACATCTGAAAGGAGTTTTCCAATTCTATGATTTTGATCCCCCGGCCCTCTTCCTGGTAGTTCAGCATCATATTCCGCACGATTTTCCTGGTTGTCTCCTGGTCATGACCAATGGCTTTTGCCAGTGCGGAAAGCTCTACGGAGCTGCCCATGGCAAAGAGAAGTGCTTCTATTGCACCTTCTATTTTTTTCTGATTTGTTTCCATATTTTATCCTCTCTCCTGCAGAGATTCTATCTCAATTTCATCAAAAAGCTGTTTCTGGCTGATACGGATTTTCCCTGTTTTCATCAGCTCCAGGATTGCCAGAAAGGTGACGATGATCTGGACTTTGCTGGCCTGTTTCTGTAACAGCTGACGGAAACGGAAGGTTTTATGCTCCAGAGCATAAGCTTCAATTTCCTCCATCTTTTCCGGAAGACTGACTTCTTCTTTTTCAATTTTTCCGAATTTACTCCGAATCGGGTCGATTTTGTCTTCCTGTCTTTTCATCACACTTTGAAAAATCTGATTGAGTTTTTCTAAGGTCAGCCCATCCATCAGGTCTTCTGTGTCCACTGGTTCCCGGTAGGAAAGGACTTCCTTTGGAATAGTTGGCAGCTTATATACATTTTTGGCTGCCTCAGCCATACGGTCACGAAGTTCGTAAGACATATATTTGTACATCTTGTATTCCAGAAGCTGACGCACCAGTTCCTCTCTTGGATCTTCCTCTTCCCCTTCTTCTGTGACTTCTCTTGGGAGAAGCATCCGGCATTTAATGGAAATCAGGGTAGCCGCCATGACCATGAACTCACTCATGACATTCAAGTCTTCCCTCTCCATTTGATGGATGTAGTCCATATACTGATTGGTGATTTCCACAATGGGAATATCGTAAATATTTACTTTGTTTTTTTCAATCAGGTGCAAAAGCAAATCTAATGGGCCTTCAAATACCTGAAGCTTTACTGGGATTCCCATGGTTTCTCTCATCCTTTTTCTGGAATTTTGTCGCTGAAAGTCATTCTACACTATTTTATCTGAAAAGTCTAGCATTTCTGTTTTTTCCTTCGCACTGCTTATTCCGGCACACAGTGAATCAGCACCAGTTCCCTTGGATTGAAAATCCGGATGGGCAGAGTGTGTTCCCCAAGTCCTGCACTGACGATCAGATGCCTGTCCTGTCTATGAAAGTCTCCCCTGCAATATTTAGGAAACAGTTTAAAGTCCGGGCTGATGACACCGCCAAGAATTGGCAGACGCATCATTCCTCCATGATAATGCCCTGCAAGAATCAAATCCCCGCCCCAGTCCAGGTAAGTATCTCCATATCTTGGCGTATGTGCCAGAAGGATATGAAACCTTTCTTTGGATGCTTTTCCTGCCAGGCGGTTCATTGTTTTTAAGGACAGTTGGATTTTCTTCCCTTTTTGGTAGTATTCTTCTGGCAGAGCCAGCCCGGTAATCTGAACTTGTTCACCCTCTATTTCCAGAGAACTGCTGTTGTTTTCCAACATGGTAACCCCAAGCTTTTGAATTCTCTTCTCAAATATCCGGTACTCTTCTCCATACACCTCAGGGTATTTTTTCATCCTCTGCTCGTGATTTCCAAGACCATAATAAATGGGTGCAATCTTAACTGCTTTTTTGATGAATTCATAAGCAATGTTCATAGATTTTCCCTTTTTCCCTAAAACCAGGTCTCCGGCAATACAAATGATATCAGGCTTTGCCTTCTGTAAAGCCTGAAGTAAATGTTCATTCTTTTTTCCCAACTCTACATTGTGTAAATCACTTATCATAGCTATGGCGAAACAATGTTTTTTTAATTTTTGAGATGGGACCGTATAGGTTGTTATCTTAAATTTTTTCTCCAAATACCTTTTCCTGCTCCTTCACAATCTTAAAATACATGAACAGTAGCAATCCTCCTGCCAGAATCCATGCTGCCGGACTGGCCAGACAGGCTCCTACAAAACTCCGCTTCCAGCCAGCCACCATAGCTACAGCGCCTCTTCCTACTAACTCTGCAACCCCTGCCAGCATAGGCAGAATTCCGTAGCCCATGCCTTGGATTCCATTGCGATACACATTTACAATGGTAAGAGGAATCATGAATAAAAAGGTCCACTTTAGATAAATATCTGCCTGATTCATAATCTGTCCTGCATTTTCAGAAACAAAGAAATGCACCAGATATTTTCCTACGGTCATCATGGGAATGGCTAAAATCACACTGTAAATGCTTCCCATAATGGTTGCGCTTCGGAAGCCCTGGCGGATTCTTTTTATCTGACCAGCTCCCATATTTTGGGCACAGTAGGTAGCCATGGTAGTTCCAAGAGCAACATAAGCTTGGGTTCCAATCTGTTCAATCTTATTGGCTGCAGTATAGGCTGCCACTGACAGAGAACCCAAAAGATTCAAAGAGGACTGCACCATCATAGCACCTATGGCTGTAATAGAATATTGCAAGGCCATGGGAAGTCCAACACTAAGCTGCATTTTCGCCAGATATGTCTCTGGCCTGAAATCGTCTTTTTCTAACTTTAAAAGCGGTACTTTTTTCCAAATATAGAGCAGACAGCCCACACCGGAAACACCCTGAGCAATTACTGTGGCATAGGCTGCTCCAGCTGCTCCCATATGAAACACAATAATCAGCACCAAATCCAATGCGATATTCAAAACTGCTGACAAAACCAAAAAATACAGTGGTGTTTTACTATCTCCTAAAGCTCTCAAAATACTAGAAAGCAGGTTATAAAGCACCGTAGCTGCAATTCCCGCACAAATAATCATAATATAAGTATACGCATCTTCAAAAATATCTTCTGGCGTATGCATAAAAACTAGCAATGGTTTCATCAAAAGCATACTTCCTATGGTCATTAGTACAATACTAATTCCTGACAGTACTGCTGCTGTCCCTACGGTTTTTCTCATGCCTTTCATATCACCCGCCCCAAATCTCTGAGCTGTCAGCACAGAAAAGCCTGCGGTGAGTCCTTGCAGAAAGCCCAAAATCAGGAACATAATGGTTCCTACACTTCCCACAGCTGCCAAAGCTTTGGTCCCTACAAATTTTCCTACAATAATGGTATCTGCCATACTGTAAAACTGCTGAAATAAATTTCCGATAAAAATGGGAATCGTAAAGTTTAAAATAATTTTAGCCGGATTCCCTACGGTCATATCTGTCTGCACACGTTTCTCTGCCACGTTTTCTCCCTCTTTCTTGCTTGCAGATTTTAATCCATATAACGTGGCTTATTATAATCGAAAGAAAGTCCACTTTCAATCCCTTTTTCATATATTTTTCTATGTTTTCCAACCTATTTATCCAACCTGTTTTCCCCTCCAAAATTGTTTCCAGACTTTATCCAGGTAGTCACTGTATCCTGCTTTTTTTGTTCCTTCTTGAAATTTAATTTCTACACTTCCAATCTTTTTTCCATCCAGGTAATATTCTGCAACACCTGCGGAATCTCCCTTTTTCACAGGAGCTTTTACACCCTCTTTTTTCTTGACTTTCTTCTCAATTTTATCGAAAGAAGATCCTTTGGTATCCAGATAACGAAAAGCTCCTTCATAGGCACAGGAAAGTTTCTCTTTCACGCCACCTTCTACTGCAATTTTCGGTAAAATCTCCTTATTTTCATCTACATACAGGCTGCAGCTTCCAAACCCAAGATTCAGCATTGTTGCTGCATCTTTGAAACGTACTTTGTAATCCGGTGCAGTCATAACCACGCTAATCAAGGTGATGCCATTACGAACAGCCACAGTAGAAACACAATATTTTGCGACGCTGGTACTACCTGTCTTCAGTCCCACACATCCATCATAACCCCTGATTAATTTATTGGTATTTGTCAAACCAAACTCGCTGCTTCCCTTATTAGTAACATGCGTAATTGTATCCATCCAAATAGAGGAATAATCCAAAATCTTCGGATATTTTGTCACCAGCTCCCTGGACATAAGTGCCACATCATGAGCGCTTGTGTAGTGATTATCAGATTCTGTCAACCCGCAACAATCTTCAAAATGGGTATTCTTCATTCCAAGACTTTTTGCTCTCTCATTCATCCTGGAAACAAATTCTGCCTCGCTTCCTGCAATATGCTCTGCCATAGCTACACTTGCATCATTTCCTGAAGCAATGACAATACATTTAATCATAGTCTCTACGGTCTGCTTCTCTCCTTCTTCCAGAAATACCTGGGAACCTCCCATAGACTTAGCATAAGAACTGGTAACAACCTCATCTTCCATATGTAAATTTCCCTTTTCCAGTTCATCAAAAATCAAAATCAACGTCATAATTTTTGTAATACTGGCTGGTTTCACCCTGGTATCCATGTCTTTTTCATAAAGAATGGTTCCTGTAGAAGCTTCCATTAATACCCCATGAGGCGCTGTAATCAATTCCTCTCCATCTGCCCGAACTGTTACTGCACCTACGTTTAGCAAGAACATACTCACAAACATTCCCACAAGAAGAATTGCTCCTATTCTTTTTTTCATGCTGCACACTCCAAAAAAACTGTCCTTATGCTATTGTAAGCATACCTCAAATAATTTAGAACGTGAAAATCCTTTATGTTCTGCAAATGTAAAAAAAGACCACAGGATATCCCTCTGTCAAAGGATATCCGGCAGTCCCGGTAATGATTAAAACACTTTCCGAATTCTTTTTTTGATAGATTCCATTGCTTCTGGAAGGCTATCTTTCTTCTGTTCATACAAGGCATATCCGAAATCTATGGAAAAAATCAATAGTAATATACTGCTGATCCAGATTCCTGTATTGTAAGAATACTTGCTTACAATAAATTCTACTCCTTTGTGAAGGAATAAGAAGAGTCCCAGCGTATAAAATCCCCACGCAATGGTGCTTTCCAGACACAAAATACCTTTATAATTAAAAGGTTTTTCTGAATAATCCCACCATACTTCTCCAAAGATACGAATCATCAGTTTTGCTGTCAAAAATTCCAGCAAAGTAGGGATCAAACAGCCCATGAAATACAAAAGATAAATATTATGGCACACCGGCTGCAGGAGGAAATACACGGTAAGTGCCCCTACTCCATAAATAGGACACATAGGTCCCCGCATAAATCCACGATTGGTAAGCTTTCGGTTGCAGATAGACATATAAATAGATTCCACAAGCCATCCTAACATACTATAAATCAAAAACCACTGAACGATATGATATAAATCTGTACCTAAGATTCCTCTTGTCCAAAACATAATGCTCTCCCTCTATTTTTTATCTCTTTACAGCATAGGAGCAAACAGTCGAAGAATACTCTGCATCCCCCTACGGAAAATATTTTGTCTGCGGCACATATCTAGGGAAATCTCTTTTGATATCTCAAAAGTCTCCACCATATCCTCTTTTACCTGGCTGACTGCTCTGCACTGATACATCCAGGTTGCACACTCAAAATGCAGATACAGACTCCGGTAATCCAGGTTGATCGTTCCTACTACTGCAAGTTCATCATCACATACAAAGTTTTTCGCATGAATAAATCCAGGGGTATATTCATAAATCCGAACCCCTGCAGCCAAAAGCTGCTGATAATATGACTGGGTTAATAAAAACACTAATTTCTTATCTGGAATTCCCGGTGTAATAATCCGAACATCTACACCCTTTTTTGATGCCAGACACAAGGCAGTCATCATCTCATTGTCAATAATCAGATAAGGTGTTGCAATATACACATAATGCTTTGCCTGGTTAATCATATTCAGATAAACATTCTCTCCTACAACCTCATCATCCAAAGGAGAGTCTCCATAAGGCTGTACAAAACCATCTTTTTCAAATTCCTCAGGATGATACACATAAGGTCCATAAGCTGGCAAATGGGTCTTGGTCCTGGTAATCACGCTCCACATCTGTAAAAACATCACGGTCAGATTCCATACGCCCTCCCCGTGAAGTCGCACTCCCGTATCCTTCCAATGCCCAAACCGCATCTTTTCATTGATATATTCATCTGCCAGGTTAATTCCACCGTTATAGCCAGTATGTCCATCAATAACTAAAATTTTTCTATGATCACGATTATTCAGCACAATATTTAAAATAGGACGTACCGGATTAAAAGCCGCACACTTAATCCCCTTTGCCTGGAGCCCTTTGTAATACCGCGGCGGCAGTGTATTGACACATCCCATATCATCATAAATCAACCGGACATCTACACCCTGGGCAGCCTTTTCTTCCAGTACCTCTAAAATGGCACCCCACATACGCCCTTCATGAATAATAAAATATTCCAGAAAAATGAAATGTTCCGCTTTCTTTAAATCTTCCAGCATATCAAGAAACATATCATCTCCCACGCCGTAGTATTTTGTTGTGGTATTCCTATGAACTGGAAATCCAGCATAGTCTCGGATATAGGCAGATTGATTGGAAATCCCCTGATTTTCAGAATACAATGCCTGTCTGGTGGTCTTTGTTTCTCGAAAATAATTGGAAATCTCTTTTACCACTTTTTCAGAATCCTGTGTCATTTTCTTTGCAACTCTAGATTGTCCAAACAACAGGTAAATGATGACTCCAAAAACAGGAAGCGCCAGAATCAGAATCGTCCATGCCAGTTTATAGGAAGGGTTAATTTTTTTATTTACAATCCACAGAACCAGAATCACACTAAGCAGATTCAAAATACTTACAATATGTCCGGAAAAGGCCCCAAGCCCCCAGAGCATAGCAAAAATCCAAATCAGCTGCAAAAGTACCGCTGCTGCTGTGAGAAAGATTCTGCTGGAAACAAATTCAACTATTTTTTTCATACTTGTCTTATTTTATGCTTTGTAAAAAAGCCTCTGGTGTTGTCCAGAGGCCTTTACTGCACATTAATTATATTTACGTTTTCTAGCTGCTTCAGATTTTTTCTTACGACGAACGCTTGGTTTTTCGTAATGCTCTCTTTTACGGATTTCCTGCTGAATACCTGCTTTTGCACAGCTACGCTTGAAACGACGTAAAGCGCTATCTAAAGTCTCGTTCTCTTTGACGATTACATTTGACATAAGCTCACACCTAACCTCCCTCCAGCTGTAAATTGTGCATAATACAACTGTCTGGGTATTTTTATTGCACATCTGATATTATAGCAGATTTTTGAAGTTCGTCAACTATTTTATATGAAATTTCTTAAAAACTTTCATTATTTTATCTGGTCTGCCAAAATACCTGCTGCTGCTTCCAGTGCTTCTGGTACTTTTGCAGGATTTTTACCGCCGGCCTGAGCCATATTCGGACGTCCGCCGCCGCCTCCGCCTACGATTGCTGCCATGCCTTTGATAAGATTTCCTGCATGAGCTCCTGCTTTCTGAGCCTGGTCTGTCACCATGGCAAGAAGGCTTACTTTGCCGCCTGCTACGCTGGCAAGAACTACCACACCTTCGCCCAGTTTTTCTTTTAACTGGTCACCCAGGTCACGAAGACCATTCATATCTACATCCGTAAGGGATACTGCCAGAAGCTTCACTCCCTTAACTTCCTGCACCTGATTCATGACATCGCCTACAGCATCCTGAGCCATTTTTGCTTTCAGGGACTCATTCTCACTGTGAAGTTCTTTCACTTCTGCCTGAAGGTGTGCGATTTTTTCTTCGATTTCTGCCGGTGAGGTTTTCAGCATTGCTGCAATCTCTGCCTGACGTTTTTCAATTTCTTTATAGTAAGCGAACACGCCTTCTCCGGTCAGGGCTTCAATACGTCTTACACCTGCTGCAATACCGCTTTCAGATACAATCTTGAAGGTTGTGATCACACTGGTATTGGAAACATGGGTACCACCGCAAAGTTCTTTGGAGAAGTCTCCCATAGAAACCACGCGTACTTTTTCACCGTATTTTTCACCGAACAGTGCCATAGCTCCTGTTTTCTTAGCTTCTTCGATGGTCATAACATCTGTTACAACTGGAAGAGCCGCCTGAATCTCAGCATTTACCATTTCTTCTACTTTTGCCAGTTCTTCTGCTGTCATGGCCTGGAAATGCGCAAAGTCGAAACGGAGTCTGTCTGATGTAACCAGAGAACCTTTCTGTTCTACATGAGAACCTAAAACTGTTTTTAACGCTTTCTGCAAAAGATGTGTTGCACTGTGGTTCTTGCAGCAATTGCTTCTTCCTGCCTCACATACTTTCAAGGTTACTACGTCGCCTGTTTTGATCATACCTTTGGTAAGAACACCTACATGACCAACTTTTCCACCTCTTAAATTGATAGTATCTTCTACCTTAAACTCAGCATCTCCAAGAGTAATCACACCCTTATCTCCCTGCTGGCCACCCATGGTCGCATAGAATGGAGTCTGCTCTACAAAAACAGTACCTCTCTGATCTTCTGTCAGGGCATCTACAATTTCCTCTTCTGTGGTAAGCACAGTTACTTTAGACTCAAAAGTCAGATTGTCATAACCTACAAACTCTGTGGTAACTGCTGCATCAATTTCATCATAAACCGTTGCATCTGCTCCCATATAGTTTGTTACAGCTCTGGCTTCTCTTGCTTTCTTTCTCTGTTCATCCATAGCTTCCTGGAAGCCTTTTTCATCAATAGAATATCCTTTTTCTTCCAGAATTTCCTTTGTCAAGTCAACTGGGAATCCATAAGTATCATATAGTTTGAACGCATCCTCTCCAGAAAGCTCTTTTCTGCCTTCCTTCTCCATAGCAGCTTCCATTTCTCCTAAAATATGAAGCCCCTGGTCAATGGTTTTGTTAAACTGTTCTTCTTCTTTTGTCAACACCTGGAAAATAAAGTCTTTCTTTTCTTCCAGTTCCGGATATCCGTCCTTAGAACCTTCAATTACAACAGCACTTAACTCTGCCAGGAATTTTCCTTCAATTCCAAGGAGACGTCCATGGCGGGCTGCACGGCGGATCAGACGGCGGAGCACATAGCCTCTTCCTTCGTTGGTAGGCATAATACCATCAGAAATCATAAAGGTTGCAGAACGAATATGGTCTGTAATCAGACGAATGGAAACATCCTTGTTTTCGTCCTTTTTATACTCTGTATGAGCCAATTCGCAGACTTTGTTGCGAAGGGCACACAAGGTATCTACATCAAAAATTGAATCTACATCCTGAACAACAGAGGCCAGACGTTCCAGACCCATACCAGTATCAATGTTTTTCTGTACTAATTCTGTGTAATGTCCTTCTCCGTCATTTTCAAACTGGGTAAATACATTGTTCCAGATTTCCATGTAGCGATCACATTCACAACCTACCGTACAATCTGGGCTTCCACAACCATATTTTTCCCCACGATCATAATAAATTTCAGAACAAGGGCCGCATGGACCTGCACCGTGTTCCCAGAAGTTATCTGCTTTTCCAAAACGGAAGATACGCTCTGCCGGGATTCCCATTTCTTTGTTCCAGATTTCAAAGGCTTCTTCGTCTTCCTCGTAAATAGATGGATAGAGGCGATCTGCATCCAGTCCAACAACTTCTGTGAGAAATTCCCAGGACCAGGCAATTGCTTCTCGTTTAAAATAATCTCCAAAAGAGAAGTTACCCAGCATTTCAAAGAAAGTACCGTGACGAGCAGTTTTTCCTACATTTTCAATATCACCGGTACGAATACATTTCTGACATGTGGTGACACGACGTCTTGGGGGAATCTCTGCCCCTGTAAAGTATGGTTTTAAAGGTGCCATACCAGAGTTGATTAAAAGCAGACTTTTATCATTGTGCGGCACCAGAGAAAAGCTTTTCATAGCCAGATGTTCTTTGCTTTCAAAAAACTCTAAAAACATTCTTCTAAGTTCATTTACTCCGTATTTTTTCACGGTTTTTCCCTCCTGATGGTATATCATTTTACGCCCAACAGACAAAATCAAAGAATTTCGTCTGTCAGGCGGCATAATCATTGTTTTTTATCATAGCACAGGATTTCTTCTATTTCAAGATAAATCCTCATTCCTGCTGCACTGTAATGGTCTTTTTCTTACAGATTTTATTTCTTGCTGTCTACGCTTTTCTTCTTTTTTTCTCATACATTCTACATCTATTTCATAAATGGTGTTTTCTTCTTCCACCAGTTTTGTTTTGAACTCTTCCATACTATTTCCCTCTCTTTCTCTATATTCTATGAGAGCCAGATGCAAAAGGTCATAAACTGCTCTGCATTTACATATAGTGTAAAAATTCAGTTCACAGGGAGGTCCGACTATGGATTCCCAGTCCTTCTTAGATGAGATGATTGAGGAAGACTCTGTTCAGATTTTAAAAGCAGCGCTTCCTTATTTGCCTGCTTCTGGGCAATCCTTTGTCTCCATTTTCGCTAAAATTCTGGAGCTTCAAAATACCATTCGTCTTTTTGCCGGTTCTAACGATAGAGTACAACTGTGCGCCCAGTCTCAGGAAAAAACAAATCCTCTGGAAATGCTTACGGCTTGCAGTAATGTGTGTCACGGCGCTGTAAAAGAACGCTTAGACAATCTCATTAGCACAATCGCTATGATACAAATGTTTGAATTATCCCAAAATCAGGAAAGGAGTCAGCCGCCTTATGAATAATGCCAGAAATCCTTCTATGCAGAAAAAAAACATCCAGGAAGGCAATACTTCCTGGATGAATCATCCCAATCTTGCTGATATTGATATGTCAAAGCTTGCTTTACTGAACACGCTTGCAGGACAGGGCGCTGGTAAAACTCCAAACGAGCTACTCCCTTTCCTCATGTCCGCCGTTTCAAAAGGGAAATCGAAAGGTATGCAATTTAATCCCCAGGAAATGGAACGTATTATCCAGGTATTAAAAATTGGCAAATCCCCTGAAGAGGTTCAGCGTATGGAACATATTATTCAAATGATGAAACTGATGGGGTAAAGATTATTCTCTGTCTTTTTGTTGAAAATTTTCCAGTATACACTCCCGCAGCAGTGCCAGGGCATAGGCAACAGCCTGTTCTCTGATGCTGCTCCGGTCCCCTTGAAAGTGATGCTCCTGTACCACAGTTTTTCCTTTTAAGGTGCAGCCTATGAAAACCGTTCCTACAGGAACATTTTCTCCGCCATCTGGTCCTGCAAATCCGGTAACAGAAAGTGCTGCATCTGCTCCTGTAGCAAAAGCGCCTCCTTTTGCCATTTCTTTCGCACATTTTTCACTTACTGCCCCATGTTTTTTCAAGGTGCTTTTTTTTACCATGGCATAGCGTTTTTTTGCTTTATTGGAATACGTAATAAATCCCTGCTTAAACACAGCAGAAGCCCCTGGAACATCTACAATTCTAGCAGATAAGGCGCCTCCTGTACAAGACTCTACGGTAGTTACAGTAAGCCCCTGATTTTTCAAAAGTTCTACTACCACAGTCTCCAGATGTTTGTCCTGCTCTGTGGTATAAATATGGGCTCCAAAGCGTAGCTTCAACTCTCGTATCAAGGCTTTTCTTTCTTTTCTGGTTTCTTTTTCTTCTCCTTTAGAGGTAACCAGCAAATGCACTTCTCCTGGCATGGTTTCCATAGTAAGGGTGAGGTTCCCCTCTGTTTTTGTCAAATCCTCAATCATTGCATTTACCTGGGCTTCTTCCAGTCCGCACAGCTTCATGGTTTCTGTCATTTTTTTCACTTCCTTTTAATCCTGCATGCTCAGTACACTTTTATTTTTCACAATATAATCAATAAGAGAAATAATGGTAAGAGCCACTGCAATCACAACAAACAGAGTAATGGCTCCCTGGAACACCTGATTGTCCAGATTCATAATCATCAAAATAATCATAATCATCTGGGAAACCGTTTTAAATTTTCCCCAATAGCTGGCAGCAATCACAATACCATTGTCTGCTGCAATTAAACGGAAGCCGCTGATAATAAATTCTCTGGCAATGATAATAATGGTAATCCACGCCGCAAGCTGTCCGGTTGCAGTAAAACAAATAAGAGCAGAACATACCAACAATTTATCTGCCAACGGATCCATAAATTTCCCAAAATTTGTTACCAGATGATATTTTCTGGCCAGATATCCATCCAGGGTATCCGTAAGACTGGCAATGACAAAAATTGCCAGGGCAATCCACTTGTCTGCGCTTCCTGTAATATCATACATTAAAAAAGCGACAAAAAAAGGAATCATAATAATTCTTGCTATGGTAAGTTTATTCGGTGTATTCATTTTCTAATTCTCCTATCAAATCGTATTCCAGGGCTCCTGTTACATGGACTCTGGCAAAATCTCCTGACATCAGTTCTGTGTCTGTGTTGACAAAGATATAACCATCCACATTGGGGGCATCCCCATAGGTACGTGCCACATAGGCATTTTCATCTGCCACCTTGCCTTCAATCATAACCTCCACCACAGAACCAATTTTCGCATTTCCTTTGTCTAAGGAAATCTCCTGCTGAAGCTCCATGAGTTCTGCCTGACGATCCAGCTTCACTTCTTCGTCTACCTGCTCTGGCATTTTTGCAGCCGGAGTATCCTCTTCCGGAGAATACGTAAACACCCCAAGACGGTCAAATTCCATGGTATCAATAAATTCCATTAATTCTTCATGATCTTCCTGGGTTTCTCCCGGAAATCCTGTAATCAGTGTGGTTCTTAATAAAATATCTGGAATTTCTTTTCTAAGAGTTTCCACAATCTCCACCAATTCCTGTTTGGTAGTTCTTCTTCCCATTTTTTTCAATATTTTGTCACTGCAGTGCTGAATGGGCAAATCCAGATAATGGCAAATTTTTGGTTCTTCCTTCATAGTCTGAATCAGTTCCGGATAGATTTCTTCTGGATAACAGTACAAAATACGAATCCACTGGATTCCTGGAATCTCACACAGCTTTTTAAGCAAAATATGCAGACTCTTCTCCCCATATAAATCCTTTCCATAAACGGTTGTTTCCTGGGCTACAAGAATTAATTCCCGCACACCCTGGTCTGCCAGATACTGCGCCTGCTCTAAAAGCTGTTCCATTGGCACACTCCGAAAGCTTCCCCGCAGTTTTGGAATAATACAGTAGGTACAATGCTTATCACAGCCTTCTGCAATTTTCAGATATTCAAAATATCCTCCTGTAGTCACCACTCTTTTTTTACTGTTTTTTGGCAGAGTATCAATATCCTTAAATTTCAGAAAACTTTCTCCTGCAAAAATATGGTCCAGTGCTGCAAGAATTTCATCATAACTGGCTGTACCAAGGACTCCGTCAACTTCCGGTATTTCCTGCACAATCTCTTCCTTGTATCGCTGTGCCAGACACCCCGTCACCAGCAGCGCTTTTAAAGTACCTGCCTCCTTATATTTTGCCATTTCTAAAATGGTATTGACACTTTCCTCCTTTGCATCATGGATAAAAGCACAGGTATTGATAACAATGATTTCTGCTTCTGTTTCATCATTGGTAATCTCATACCCACGTTCCACCAGCATGCCAAGCATTTCCTCAGAATCTGCCAAATTTTTGTCACATCCAAGGGAAATAAACAATACTTTTTTCATGTATCCTCCTATTTTTTTCATAGATGGTAGAAAGGACTACCGCATTTACTGCTGGCAGCCCTCTGCACCCTATTCTTCTTCTGTTGTTTCTTCTTCATCTGGAAGAATATTTACTTTTCCTTTGTAAATTTCTTCTACAGCAGTGGAAAGTGGTTTTTTTCCATCGCTGCGAACCAGAGGCTCTTTTCCTGCTATCAGCTGTCTAGCTCTCTTACTGGTAGCCAGAACAACAGAGTAACGGCTAGTTACTAATGGTTCATCCTCCATTTCTGCTCCTTCGTTGATTGCTTCCATTAATTCTGTGTAAGATGGATGTATCATTCTTCTTCTCCTTTCTCAAATACAGCGATTTCCTCTGTGATTTTTTCAATAAAATCCCTGCGGTTTTTCACTGCTTCGTGCTGACTCTGGATAATTGCATGCATCTTGTCAACACATTCTTCAATCTGGTCGTTAATCAATATATAATCATACTCAGACATGCCTTGCGCTTCTTCAGAAGCTCTTCTGAGTCTTGATTCAATTACTTCCATGGTTTCTGTTCCACGGTTTACCAAACGGTTTTTCAATTCTCCTGCCGTAGGAGGCGTTACAAAGAGTAATAGTGTATCTGGAAGTTTTTTCTTTACTTTTAAAGCTCCCTGAATCTCAATTTCCAGAATCACATCTTTTCCTGCATTTAGCTGTTTCTCTACATAGGCTTTGGGTGTGCCGTAATAATTTTCTACATACTGAGCATATTCAATCAATGCATCCTGTAAAATCAGCTCCTCAAATTCCTGTTTCGTATGGAAAAAATATTCTCTTCCGTGTTCTTCTCCTGGTCTCGGTGCTCTGGTGGTAGCAGAAACAGACAATGCATAATTATCATATTTCTCCATTAACCGCTTCATTAGGGTTCCCTTTCCTGCACCAGAGAATCCGGAAACTACTACTAAAATTCCTTTCTCAGCCATCGTATTCCCCTTTTGTCTCATTTTCTGAAAAAACCCCGAACCGTTTCGCTATGGTTTCCGGCTGCAAGGCAGACAGCACCAGCATATCTCCATCTGTAACCAAAACAGCCTTTGTTTTCCTTCCTTGCGTAGCGTCTACTGCTCTCCCAGACTCCTTGGCTGCCTGCACCAGACGCTTAATAGGCGCTGCATCTGGGCTTACTACTGCCACAACCTTATCCATATTTACAACGTTTCCAAATCCAATATTTAATAGTTTTGCCACAATCTTATCCTTCTTCCCTGCTTATTCAATGTTTTGAATCTGCTCTCGGATTTTTTCTATCTCTGTTTTTAAATCTATGGCAAGATTAGAAGTTTCCAAATCATTTGCCTTCGATAAAATGGTATTTGCCTCTCGGTTCATTTCCTGGGCAATAAAATCCAGCTTTCTGCCAATCCCTTCATCCTCCGTCAAAACCTGCTCCATATGATGGATATGACTTCTTAAACGAACCGTTTCCTCGTCTGTGCAAATTTTATCTGCAAATAAAATGACCTCTGCCGCAATCCGGCTTTCTTCTATCTGAGTATCCGTCAAAAGCTCTTTTACTTTTGCCTCTAACTTCTCCCTGTACTCTCGTAGAATCTCTGGTGAACGGTTCTCTACCTGCTGCACCTTTTTTTCCATACCATGCAGTTTCTCCAAAAGGTCTTGGCGAAGATGCGCACCCTCTTGGGTTCTTGTCTCTACAAACTGCAAGGCAGCCCTGCGGATGGTCTCTTCCAGAAAACTCCAAAGCTCCTTCTCGTCCTTGGTCTGTTCTTCCATGGTAAATACCTCTGGATAACGAGAAAGCTCTGCTGCACTGATTTTGCTGTCCAGATGAAAGTTCTCCCCAATCTGATGTAAATACTCCAGATACTGTCCTGCAATCTCTTGATTGTATTTCACAGAAACTCTACTCTGGGTATAATCCTCATAGGTAATGAACAAATCCACCTTTCCCCTCTGGATGTATTCCTTTAATAAGGTACGAATTGCTGCTTCAAAAACACTGAGTTTTTTTGGCATCCTCATATTAATATCCAGATAACGGTGATTTACAGATTTCATCTCCACAGTAATCTTTTTTTCTTCATCCAATAGCTCGGCTCTGCCAAAGCCGGTCATGCTTTTCATCATGTTGAAAACTCTTTCTTATGTCTTTTATTTACCATAAGGCATAAACATACATGATTATTATAATTCAATCCCCTATACCCGTCAAATACTTTTTGCCTGTGAGGAAAATTTGTGCTAAAATAAAACACAGCCCTTATTCGCAAAACATTGAAAAAAGGAGTAAATTATGGCATTTGATGGAATTACAATCGCAAATATGGTAAAAGAGTTTCAAGAAACCATTGTGGGAGGTAAAATCAATAAAATTGCCCAGCCGGAGCCAGATGAACTTTTAATTACCATAAAAAATAATAAAACCCAGTACCGGCTTTTAATTTCTGCCAGTGCATCCCTTCCCTTGATTTATTTTACAGACAAAAATAAAACCAGCCCCTTAACTGCACCAAACTTTTGTATGCTTCTTAGGAAGCATATCGGAAGCGGACGCATCACTGCTGTAACCCAGCCAGAGATGGAACGAGCTATTGAATTTCGTATTGAACATCTAAATGAATTGGGAGATTTATGTTTTAAGACCCTGGTTGTGGAAATCATGGGAAAACACAGCAATATTATTTTCTTAAATGAAGAACGGATGATTTTGGACAGCATCAAGCATGTGTCCTGCAACGTAAGCTCTGTACGGGAAGTGCTTCCTGGACGGAACTACTTCCTGCCAAAAACACAAGACAAACAGAGTCCCCTTACTGTGTCTGAACAAGAATTTTTTGACACGGTTTATACCAAACCTGTTCCTGTGGCAAAAGGAATTTATAGTTCGCTTACTGGAATCAGCCCTTGTATTGCAGAGGAAATCTGTTTTCGGGCTTCCATTGACGGCAGTGCCTCCTGCCAGTCCTTAAACCAACCCGCCAAAGAACATTTGTACCACACCTTTGCCCGAGTCATGGAAGAAGTAACCTGTGGTCAGTTCCAGCCTAATATTGTATACACCAAAAACCAGGAGCCTGTAGAATATGGTGGCATTGCTTTAACAAAATACCAGGGATTTACAGTAAAATATTTTACCTCCATGTCCCAGGTATTAGAACAGTATTATGCAGAAAAAGATAAAATCACTCGTATCCGTCAGAAATCTTCTGACCTTAGGCGAATTGTCCAGACTGCACTGGAACGAAATCGGAAGAAATTTGACCTTCAGGCCAAACAGATGAAAGATACGGAAAAAATGGAAAAATACAAGGTCTATGGAGAATTAATCAATACCTATGGCTATAACCTGGAAAGCGGCTGTAAATCCTTTCAGGCATTGAATTACTATACGAACGAAGAGATTACTATCCCTCTAGACCCTACTATGACCCCTCAGGAAAACGCCAAGAAATATTTTGACCGTTATAACAAACTAAAACGTACCGCCCAGGCACTGGAAGAACAATTACAGGACACAAAAGAAGAAATCCAGCATCTGGAATCCATTAGCACAGCCCTTGATATTGCACTTTTAGAAAGTGATTTATCCCAAATTAAGGAAGAGCTTCAGGAATACGGGTACATTAAGAAGCATTTTACTGGAAAGAAAAAAGCCCTGGCAAAATCAAAGCCTCTGCACTATGTTTCCAGTGATGGATATGACATCTATGTGGGCAAAAACAATTACCAGAACGAAGAACTGACCTTCAAATTTGCCACTGGCAATGATTGGTGGTTCCACGCAAAAAAAATGGCAGGCTCTCATGTGATTGTAAAAAGCAAAAATGAAGAGCTGCCAGACCGCACCTTTGAAGAAGCAGGCAGACTGGCTGCCTATTATTCCAGCGGGCGTACTGCTCCAAAGGTAGAAATTGACTATATTCAGAAAAAACATGTAAAAAAGCCAAATGGTTCCAAACCAGGTTTTGTGGTGTATTACACCAACTATTCCCTTATGATTGAACCCGATATTTCCGGTCTGAAACTTCTAAGTGAATGATGCCATGCATAACTGATATAAAAAGAGTTGCCACAGAAAGCAGGAATCTGAAAATATTGATACTGCTCTATGGCAACTCTTTTTTGTTCAAAGGTATATTTTTATTTTATTCTTATGACCCAGATTGGTTTTTCTTATATTCCATAGGAGACATTCCTGTGGCCTTTTTAAAGGTCGTTGAAAAGGTATTTGCCTTTTGAAAACCACATTGTTCTGCAATCTGTGCAATGGTTTCCTCGCTGAATTCCAACAACAGCTTGGCATAAGAAATCCGCAGTTTCTTTAAATACGTATGGGGCGGTTCTCCCATGTATTTTTTAAAAGAAGAGATAAAATAATTTTTGGAAAGCCCTGCCATTTCTGCTAATTCTTCAATGGTAAGCTTTTCCTTATAATGCTGATTCATATAAAGTGCAACTGCAGTCATTCCCTGACGGTATTCCCACTCTTCCTGAACTACTTCTTTCGTATTTCCAAAAGCCATTCCAATAAGCTCCAGACAAATAAGCTCTGCCAGATTTTTTAATTTCCAACCTTTCATATCTTTTGAAGAACTGCTGGCATACACTTTTTTAAATATGGATATGTAGAAACTAAGCTCTTGACGCATCTGCATTTTCCCACTGAATTCACGCTTACCATAAAAAGTTTTCTTCATCAGTTCTTCCATATAGCTTTTTTCTACAACAATGCTGTCATAAGATACCCCAGCTGCACGAAATCGGAAAGCATGTACCTTCTGGCTCTGCACTGGATAGACATAACCTACTTCTCCAAAGAAAACAGACCCTTCACACATGAGCATAGGGATAGGTCCATAGGGAATCAAAAATTCATATGCGTCATGGCTGTGCTGAAACGGCTCGCTTACATGCCCCTGGTCTGCCCGTATTTCTGCCAGAGAAAAGCGTTCATAATAATAATGATTGCTATTTTTCTCTAAAAAAGATTTATTCGGGTGATGTGCTGCAAGGAGCTGCTCTAATACGTTGTTCTGAACTTGCATAATTCCACCTCCTATCTCTTTTTTAAGCATATCATATAAATGAGCCTTTTGTTTTATAATTTTATCCATTTATTCCGATTTTTTCGTGATATTACGATAATACTCGTTTTTTCTCTCCCATAAAAAGAACCTGCATGAAATATTTCCATACAGGTTCCAGATTTTGCAACTATTTTCTGTTAAATTCCTTTTCGATAAAGTGCATAAGAATATGCATAAGGCACAACAATCAATACGATAATCATTCCAACTATCACTAGCTGTACAATATTCTGAGGTAAAAATGCCATGGCTATCATTGCAATTCCTGCAGCAATCCACAAGAAAGCTGCCACATGGTGAGTTCGCCTCCAGTTTTCATCACTATTCAGAGTCCAAGGAGTTTTAATTCCTGTGGTGTAGCCTTCGTCTTGTCTTTGGAAAATAATTTCCAATTACCACAAACAAAATTCCCAGCAAAATAGGAAGAATCCGACTAATAGGAATCTGATAACCCATTCCCCACAATAGCGCCATAGGAACCGTAACAACAGACAACACTGGAATAGTCCATTTCCCCAAAGTTCTCATCATGCTTCCAATGTTTTGTCTTTTAGGATCTGTATTCATGGCAAAATGCACTAAGGCATTCATCAAAATAAAAAACAACGGCATGCCAAATACTGTAAATTCCTTTGGCATATACTGTCCCACTGTGCCGTCTGAATACCATTTCGTAGGAATTTCCTGGGGTAGTTTTTTGTATACTAGCAACCCGAAAATCAGTGGCAGCACACATATAATGGTTGAAATAATAAACTCTTTACTGGTTTTCTTCATGATTTTTCCCTCCAAACTGTGATAACCATAGCATCACTTCTTCAAATACAGAAATATTAATCTCGTAAAACACAAAATTTTTGTACTTTGATTCTAGAATTAATTTTGCTTTTTTTAATTGTGATAAATGATAGGAAACGGTTGCCTGGGTCATATCAAAATCCTTGGCAATGTCCCCCGCAGACTTTTTTCCATCTTTTAGCAGTACTAAAATCTGTCTCCTTACTGGATCTGAAAGCGCCTTAAAAGTTTCTGCAAATCCCAAATCATCCTCTCCTTTCTGTTTCTATTTAGAAATATTTCTAAATAGATAGTAGCACAAGTATATGTAAAAAGCAATAGCTATTTAGAAATTTTTCTAAATAGCTATTGCCACAGAATTCGTTGTATTCGTCACGCTAATATCCTCGACAGAATAAAATTTCTCCATTCTTTCTTTACGCCCACATCATAAGAGCAAAACAGAAAATCCCGCTGTAATAAAGACTCAACGCTGTATAATCGACTGGCTTGGATAGTTTTTTAAAAAATCCTTTACCCACCATCATATCTGAAATGCTAAACAGCACAGCTCCAATCGCTGCAAAAAGATATTCTCGTCCCAACTGTCTCGGCAATGTCACGGCTATGGAAGTCATTCCCATAAGAACCCCTGGATATAAAGTCATGAGATACAGCTTTGGATTTTTCTTTCCCTGATGTAATTCTTTACGAAACAAAAAAAGCGCAATCCCCCAAAGCACCAACCATAAAATCACTGTTTCCCAGTCTGCTGTCACCTTTTTCAAAAACCAGAAAATTAAACCCCCATGCCCTATTCCAAAGACTGCCATTCCTGCTAAAAACTGTACTTCTAAAAGAGCATCTGCCAAAAGGAATAACATCAATGCTGCCAAAAGCCATATTTTTTCCATTCCCTGTTGGTTTCCCATAATCCTAATTCCTAAAACCCCCGTGCACACTACCATCCAGGTGCAAAGACATTTCGGAATAATATTCCAGGGCTTTTTCTCCCATTCTTTTAATTTAAAATGCATACTCATACATCCAAGCATCACAGGAATACATATGACGCACCATAGCCATAGTTTCATAATCTTCACCTCTAAAATTCTTCTTTATGCCTCTCAAAAAATTCTTGATACACTTTTACATTTTCAAGCGCTGTCCAGGATTTTACATCCACGGGGTTTTCATCTAAATCATAGATTTTTGCCCCTGTAATTGCCAGAAGGAAAGGAGAATGGGTGGATATAAAAAACTGACATCCAAAAAATCGAGTAGAATCCTCAATAAACTTAGCAAGCTCTATCTGTTTTTGCGGAGAAAGGCTGTTTTCCGGCTCATCTAAAATATAAAGCCCATCCTCCTCAATTTGTTCATTAAAATAACGGTACGCACTCTCTCCATTGGAGTATTCCCGCACATTATCCATCAGAGACTTCCGTACAAACTGAGACTGTGTACTCCTCCTGGATAAATTGACCTGCTTTAATCTGTCATAATCTGCCATGGAACGGAACTTAAAATCCGAATATTTTGCATCCAGATATTCCTGAAATAATTCCTCTCGTTTTACATCAATTCCCTGATTTAATTGTCGGATATTCAGCATATAATCAAACACATCATCACTGGTGATAATTTTGATTTCTCTTGGACGATGTATACCATACTCCACCTCACACAAAGCCAGATAATCTCCATAAAAATTGCTTTTATTATACAAAGCCTCTCTCTGAGCCTCTATTTTTTCTGCAACGACATTCAAAGCTGTAGATTTCCCAGAACCATTTCCACCATAAAGAATAGTAATGGGTTCAAAATCAATCTGCCGGAAATGATGTTTCGTTAAAATCTGAAATGGATAGAACGAATCATAGCAGTTTCTTTTGATACTCATGGCAAAATCCCATTCCATATCTTCATCAGGAAACCGAAAACATTGAATATATTTCTGTTCCATAGCCCTTTCTCCCTTTTGTAATTCCTTATTTTATCTTATAGATTTCCTCCATGCTGTCTAATTCTTCCGCCAGACGTTCTTCAAAAGACGTCTCATCTTTTTTAAGCTCCATCAAATCAAACTCACCGTAATAGACCTCTTCAATCTCTGCTGTTTTTCCCAGGAGCATGCGGTCAAAATTTTCTTTTTCTGAGGATATATGTGGCTTGATATACCGTGTCCATGGATTATCATAATAATAAAAACATACCACGTTATGTGTCTTTCCATCCTTTTCTACTGATATAGGATTGATACCTACTGTACCACCAAAATCATCTCCTGTATACTCCACATACAGATTTCCATCCTCTTCTTTTAAAGAGAAAGTACTGCTGTCATAGGGAATACACAGTTCCGGAAGTACCAGCCCGCTGTAAATTCCTGCCAGGACTCCAAGAGTTGCCAGGACAGATAAAACTCCTATTTTTACCTTCTTTGTCAACCATTTATTTTTCCATGTTTTCAATGCGGCCTGTTCCAGCTTCCAGACATTTTCATGAACCGGCAGCACAACGCTTTTTTTCATCATTTCCGCTTCTTTTCTACAGTCTTCACAGGTAAAAAGGTGTTCCTCTACCAGCTCTTTTGTCTCTTCGCACACTGCCTCATCTACATAAAGCGGAAGTATATCTCTGATAATGTTACAACTGATTTCTTTCATGTTCTAAACCCTCCATATACGCTATAATCTGTTTTTTCCCTCTGTAAAAAGTGACTCTGGCCCAACCGGCGCTTTTCCCGAAAATAGCGCCAATCTTCTCAAATGGCAGCTCCCCAAAAACTCTAAGATTAAACACTTCCTTATAGGGTTCTTCCATTTGGTGAAGAAATTTGTGAATAAGAAAAGCGGTTTCTTCCTCTGCCAGACGTTCTTCTATACAGGGAAAATCATCTGTACAGTTCTTCGGCAGTTCGTATTCCACATAGTGCTTTTGCTGTCTGCAATGGGTATAAAAGCTATTTTTTGCAATGGTAAAAAGCCAGGCTCTAATATCTTTTTTTCCATCATAAGAATCAATGGCTTTTAATGCTTTGGTAAAGGTTTCCTGTGTAATCTCCTCTGCAAGCCCCTCTTGTGTGGTCAAACTCCTTACATACAAAAACACATCCTTAAAATACTCCCTGTAGATTTGTTCAAAATCCACGCTTCCTTCACCCCCTTTCACTTTAATAACGTATCAGGGTTTAAAACGTTACAATCCTTTTCACATTTCTAAAATAATGTTCAGCTTTCCCTCCTCATACTTTGCGTAAATCCTGCCGCCCATTTTTTCTGTAAGCGTTTTTGCAATGGACAGCCCCAGTCCTGTAGTATTTTTTCCGGTTTCTACTGTATAAAAACGATCAAATAGCCGTTCCAGCATAACCGGCGTTAATTCATCTGCTGTATTTGAAAAAGTAAAAACTCCCTCCCGGCCTAACGTCACATGAAACTCTCCGCTGCTATATTTCAGAGCATTATAAATAATATTATCCAGCACTCTGCGCAGTGCTGTTTCTTCTAACATTCTGCATACTTTTTCTTCGGGAATCAGGATTTCCGGTTCTATTTTCCTGGCAGCAAAAGCGCCATAACTTCCCAGCAAAGCTTCTTCTAAAACCTGATTCAATACCACTTCTTTTTTCTCTTCCTCCTTTTCTGTCACAATCACAGAATATCGGAAAAGTTCTTCTGTAAGACGTTTTAAGGCATCTGCCCGGTTATGAATCTGCTTCAAATATTGCCCAACTTCTTCTGATACCTCCTCCTCTTCTAAAAGTTCCAGATATCCATAAACTGCAGTCAAAGGAGTCCTCAAATCATGAGAAATATTAGTGACTGCCTCCTTTAATTCCCGGTCTCCCTGAAGGTATTTCAGTCTTTGTTTTCGTAATTCTTTCAGTTCCTCATTCATTTCAGCTGCCATTTTCTTAACATAAGTATCACCAAAGGATAGATAAATCAGATGATTGGTATCTTCCTGCAGACGCTCTCTAAATTCTGTGGATAGCTCTTTCAGACTTCTGTGAAGAACCAAAAGTTTCCCCCATAACAGAAAAATAAAAATCAAAAAAACCACACACAAAATCCAGGGAATCATCTGCACCACCTCCTATTTCATATCTTTTCTTTTAAATATCAAAATCCCTATTCCGGTTGTAACAAGAAGCACACCGGCAGAGCAAAGCATCATTTCTGCCGGATTCGTAAGAAAGTCCAAATTAGAAATCTGGCTGGTCTGCCCTGGAAGATTCACATTATGAATTACCAGCAGAATCTGCCTCTTTATACCTCCAATATATCTGGGATTTGGTCCCTCCTCCACCAGAGTCGGCACTCCGTTTTCATCCACAGCTGCATAAGAATACTGTATCTTTTCTTCATGAAGTCTGGACTCTAAAAGAGAGGATGGAAACGTCATAAGCAGGAAAAGAGCCAGACAAAGGACTGCAGAAACAGCCCGCTCGTGTACTGCCATAACCACCATAACAAACAGGCCTGTAAAGGCAGCAATTACCAGAAAACAGACAGCAGTTAAAAGAAAAATCTCCTGGGGTTTTCTCTCAAACATACCGAATAATGGAATTCCTATCAACGCAGTTCCACCCAGCATTGCCGCCAGAATAATCAGGATTCCTGATGTACAAACCAGCCATCCGGACAGGTAAATCTGTTCTCTTTTATACCCTGCACTGATTTTATTCCGAATCGTGCCATAGCTAAAATCTGCTCCCAAAAACAAGCTGACAAAAGCAGCGCTTAGCAGTCCCATCAGCGGAATATTATTAAAAAACACCTCATCCAGTGGTTTCGGATCCTGATAAACCTGCAAATAATGATAGTCTCCCAAAGTCGTAGCCAGACACATAAAAATTCCCGCTGCAAAGCATCCCCAGAATGCTTTGCTTTTCCATAGTCTCATAAAATCTGTTGCCAGAAGGTTACGCATGTTTTTCACCTCCTATCAGATTCATGTAATAATTTTCCAGACTCTCATCCTGTTCCTTTACAGACAGAATTTCGCATCCCACTTTGGAAAGCTCTCCTGCCAGTTTTGAAATACGAATCTCCCCATAAATCTCTGCTTCCGTCCCCGAAGAAATACGGTATTCTATTCCCTCTGCATCTAAAACTCTACAGAGCGCTTTCGTATCTGTCACCGAAAAATGAGTGGACTTCTGACAGTTCTTTTCCAGCTCTTTTGCACTGATTTCTTTCAAAATAGTTCCCTGCTCAATAAATCCAAAGCAGGTAGCCACCTTTGCCAGCTCATCTAAAATATGACTGGAAATCAGCACTGTAATTTGCTGCTGCTGATTCAACTTTAAAATCAATTCTCTGATTTCTACAATCCCCTGTGGGTCTAACCCATTCATAGGCTCATCCAGCACCAGAAAATCCGGATTTCCACAAAGCGCCATGGCAATTCCCAATCTCTGTTTCATGCCAAGAGAAAAATTTTTCACTTTTTTCTTACCTGTATCTGCCAGTCCTACCTGTTCCAGCAATTCCTGGGTTCCCTGAAAGGATGGCAGCCCAAGCATCCGATACTGCATTTTCAGGTTTTCTACTGCTGTCATATCCATATACAGCGAAGGATTCTCAATGACAGCTCCCATACGCCGCCGCATTTTACTCATCCCTGAGTCTGTATATGGCACTCCATACAAAGTATAGCTGCCGGAATCTGGTCTTTGCAATCCTGTCATAAGACGAATCATTGTGGTCTTTCCTGCTCCGTTTTTCCCTACAAATCCATAGATTGCACCTTTTGGGATATGCATGGAGCATCCATTTAAAGCTTTTAAATGCTTATACTGTTTGCAGATTTTTTCTGCTACAAAACAATATTCCATTGTTTTTGCCTCCTTATGTTTGATACCCTTATTCTACAAACAAACCGTAAAGATTCTGGTAAAGAAAACAGTAAAGATTTCGTCTAATTTTCCGTTTTTTCACAGGTCAGCCGAAAGCCAATTCCCCACACTGATTCAATATATTCTTTGTCTCCTGCCTGTCCTAATTTTCTCCGCAGATTGCTGATGTGCTGTTTCAGGGAACTATCTGTACAATCTGGTGTGTCCCTGGAAATTTCTTCTAAAATCACAGATTTTGCAATCACCTGCTCCGGATTCTGCATCAAAAATTTTAAAATTGCATACTCTGTTCTGGTAAGTTTTATTTCTTGTTTTCCCACCCAGACCTGATGTGTATCTGTATTCATGGACAGGCTTCCTGCCTCCAGACGGTTCGTCCTTCCTGGCTTTTCCTGCTTTCTTAGCTGAACCTGGATTCTTGCCAGTAATTCCTTCATTTCAAAGGGTTTCGTCACATAGTCCGCAGCACCTTTTAAAAGCAGTTGTACCTTGTCATCCACACCAGCCTTTGCACTTACTACAATAACCGGAATGCCCTGTATCTTAGGCAAAAGCTCCTCTCCGGACAGCCCCGGAAGCATTAAATCCAAAAGAACCAAATCCGGGTTTTCTTTTTCCAAAAGATAAACCGCCTCTGTCCCTGAATAAGCACGAAGGACACGGTATCCTTCTTTTTTTAATGTTTTTTCCAAAATAGCACCTATGTGCAGGTCATCTTCAATGATTGCAATAGTTCTCATATAAGCTCCTTCAGTTTTATCAAAATCCGTGTCAAAAACTCTCCTTCATCCTGTATCACCAAATCATTCATTCCCATTTCATAAGCATAACCTTCCAACTCTAAATGATGTTCCCTTGCATATTGCAACATTTTTTCGTACACCAGCGGAATCTCTTCCCATGCTCCCTTCACACAGCCACACAAATACTGTCCTCCTGGTCTTAAAAAGACATCTTTTCTTTTTCTGTTATCCAGGGCAATGGTGAAAAATCCATCATACTGTTCCCATGCTCCTTTTCTCACTTTATCTATGGAAATATAGCTTCCAATTCCTACTCTGCACTGCTGCATTCCCCAGGTTTCTTTTGCGTAGGAAAACACCCTGGCCATATCTTCTTCCTGGGATAAAAATGGAATTTTAAGTAATCTTTCCTGTTTACATTGTGTAACATAAATTCCTTTTTCCAGTTCTTTGCTGCTTAATAAAAGATCTTCTTTTTTTCTTTCCAACAGTTGTTTTGTCTGTTTTAAACGGTCCATGTTTTGCTGAATTTCTAAGATTTTTTCATCTGCAATTTTCAAAAAATCCTCTGAATTGGGGTGATTTATATAAGTTTTTATTTCCTCAATGCTCATGTTTAAATCCTTAAACATACGGATGTATTCAAATTCTAAACTCTGTGAACTATCATAATAACGGTATCCGTTTTCCCCCTTGGTGCCAGGAGAAAACAAACCAATGGTATCATAATAATGCAAGGTTCTTTTATTTACTCCATGAAGTTTTGCAAACTGCGCTGTGGTCAGTTTTACATTTTTTACATTCAATCAGCTCTCCTCCCAAGCTGCCAGAAAGCTACCGCACTGGCTGCTGCTACATTTAAAGAGTCCACGCCATGAGACATAGGAATTTTCACTGTATAATCGCAATCCGCAATGGTTGTTTGTGCCAGGCCTTCCCCTTCTGTCCCAAGAATCACTGCCAGCCTTTCCTCCTTCATAAGTCTTTTGTCATCAATACTGACGGAAGCTTCACATGGCGCCATGGCTGCTGTACGAAATCCCAGTTTCTTTAAAACCCCAAGGCCTTCCCCTGGCCAGGAAAGGTTTTTGGGAACTTTTGTCCATGGTATCTGAAATACGGTTCCCATACTCACTCTGGCTGCCCTGCGATAGAGTGGGTCACTGCAGCCTCTGGTAAGAAGCACTGCATCCATATGAAGCGCTGCTGCAGAACGAAAAATAGCCCCCACGTTCGTAGGATTGACTACCTCTTCCAAAACCGCAATCCGCTTTGCTCCCCTGCAAATTTCTTCAATGGAAGGAAGGGGCGGGCGGCGCATAGCGCAGAGCATTCCTCTGGTAAGTGGAAAACCTGTAAGGTTAGACAAAAGTGAAAAAGTCCCTGTAAAGACAGGAATCTGTCCGCATCTTTCCAACACTTCCTTTGCTTCTCCTTCTATCTGCTTCTCCTCCACCAAAGCAGAAATCGGTAAACATCCCGCGTCCAGCGCCCGGGCAATCACCTTGGGACTCTCTGCAATAAAAATCCCTTCTTTCGGCTCATAATATCTCAAAAGCTGAACCTCTGAAAGCCTGGCATAGCAATCTAATTGGGGTATTCCTAAATCCTGTATTTTTATGATATTCGGCATATCAAATTCCTTCCTACTTTGCTTTTTTGTCATTATACCACGAACGCAGAAAAGGAAGCGCCCTGCAAGGGCATTTGCTTTTCAAGTCGTGGCTTGCCGGTATAATCTGCCACCCCTGTGGCAGCAAGCCAATGGCAACATTGGCTTGGATTGCACTTTGTGCAATCATTATACCATACCCCTAAAATTCATTCTATTATTTTTTAGAATAATTGAAAAAAATTGAATATTTCTGTTCATTCTCTATTTTGTTTATGCTCTTTTGGTGTTATAATGTTCTTATCAAATAATGTTAGGAGGGTGTGTTACTATGTTGACAGCAAAGCAAAACATGATTGAATGTATGAAAGGAAGCAAAGGAAATCCAGACCGGTACGTGAACCAGTATGAAGCAGTAAAACTGCTGTTTCATCCTTTTATGTTTGAAAGTCCTTTACTTCAGGAAGGTATGGAAAATGTAAAGAATGCCTGGGGTGTTACAAACTCTTTCCCTAAAGGAGTTCCCGGTGCATTTCCTGTACATACTCCGGATAAAATCGTGGTAAAAGACATTGAACACTGGAGAGATTATGTAAAAGCGCCATCCCTGGATTTCTCCCAGGAGCAATGGGATCAGTGCAAAGCCATGTATGACGCAGTAGACGGTGACAAAGCCTTTAAAGCAGCTTTTGTAGCTCCCGGACTTTTTGAACAAAGCCACCACCTCTGTGAATTGGTGAATGCGCTCACTTATTATATTGAGTACGAAGATGAGATGCATGACCTGATTAAATATCTTACAGAATGGGAATTGAAACTGGCAGAAGGCATTTGTTCCAATCTCCATCCTGATATGCTCTTCCATCACGATGACTGGGGCAGCTATACCAGCACCTTTATCAGTGTTCCCATGTTTGAAGACTTCTTTATAGAACCATATAAAGAAATCTATGGCTACTACAAGAGCCATGGGGTAGATTACATTGTTCACCACTCAGACAGTTATGCTGCCACTCTGGTTCCATCTATGATTGAAATGGGCATTGATGTTTTCCAGGGATGTATGGAAACCAATAAGGTGGATGAACTTCTTCCGAAATACGGGGATCAGATTTCTTTCATGGGATGTATTGAAAATATTATCTGTGACAAAGAAGACTGGACAGACGAAAGCGTGGAAACTTATGTCCGCCAGGTATGTGATAAATATGGCTATAAGAGCTTTATTCCTTGTATCTGCCAGGGTGGTCCTGGGTCTGTATACAAAGGTGTATATGCTTCTATCACCAATACCATTGATAAGATTAATAAGGAAAAATTCGGCATAGAACACCCTGAAGAACAGCGTGTACCTATTGATATTATGTTCTGATTTTTCCTGAATATCTAAAAAGAATAGTTCTATATTTCCTGTTGCTTCTACAGCCTCAACCTCTGAAATATGGAACTATTTTTTAATGATTTTTCTCTTTCGCGCGATAGGTTTGGATATCCATAAGCTGTGCATGGATACATTTTTCCATTAACAGATTCAGGTTTTCCTGAGAATACCGCACTGTAAAAAGGCAATGTTTCTGTGCATCTAAAACATTAAGATAATCGCCAAATTTTCTGTGGTACCAGGGGCCAAGATTTGGGCGCGGCGTCACAAAAGGCTCTGCTTCTCCTGTCAAAATATAGGCAGCTTCGTCATAGGAAATCTTTTTTTTCTGTTTTAGTTGTCCATAAAATCCATGGCGTAACACCTCTTCTTTTTTGAATATAACCCAGTAAGCCTTCACCAATCTGTGTGAAATCCATAAAACTCCCGGAAATATAAGCACCCAAACCAGGGTAAAAATAAAAATCGCAGTTCCTCTGTCTGTTGCCATGGGTGTTAAAACCGCAAAAATAATAGCCATAAGCACTGCATTTATGGACCAGCAAACGAGAAAAATTTTTTCTGCCAGCATGCTGGTTTTCCAAAATGCTGCCAGGGATTGTTTTTCATAAAATAGATACTGTTTTTCCTGCATGTTGATTACTCCCATCCTGAACATTTCCTTCTTTTATTAGCACTGTACTATTTTACCTTATTTTTTTCTTCTTGTATAGGAAAATTATTCGGAGTATAATGACTCTGTTTAAAAAAATAAGGAGCAGCCAAAAATGAAACACATTTTAATTGTAGATGATGATATTCATATTAATAACATGCTGGACGAAGTTTTATCACAGGAAGGCTATTATGTCTCTCATGCATACTCCGGCACAGAAGCCCTTTTATTTCTCTCAGGAAAAAGACCAGATTTAATTCTCCTGGATTTAATGCTGCCAGGACTATCCGGAGAAGAATTGCTGCCAAAAATAAAAGAATTTCCCGTTATCATTATGAGCGCAAAAACATCTGTTGAGGACAAAGTCTCTCTCTTACTTGGCGGAGCTGCAGACTATATTACAAAACCCTTCTATACAAAGGAACTGCTGGCAAGAATCACCGTCGCTCTGCGCATAGCTCCCGCCTCAGTAATAACTACTCTCACCTTTTCAGATATTGAGCTTAACACTGCTTCCTGCGAAGTTTCTGTAGCAAATCATCCGGTCAAACTGACCAGGACCGAATATGCACTTTTAAAATTATTGATGCAGCATCCAACACAAGTGATGGTAAAATCCCTTCTTTTAGAAAGAATCAGCGAAGATACTCCTGACTGCACAGAAAGTTCTCTGAAAATGCATATGAGCAATTTGAGGAAAAAGCTTCGTGAAATAAATGGAAAAGATTACATTGAAGCTGTATGGGGAATTGGTTTTAAAATGAAAGAAGAATAAATCTTTACGATTTCTTTACTGTTTTCTTTGCCGTTTTTTTATTATTTCTGTTTATCATGAAAACATCAGAAATAAGGAGGCCAGATTTTCTATGAACTATGTTCTAAAAACCAATGCGCTATGCAAAACTTATAAGAATTATCCTGCATTAAATGAATGTTCTATGAATATTCCAAAAGGCTCTATCTATGGATTTATAGGAAAAAACGGAGCCGGCAAAACCACTCTGATTCGACTGATTTGCGGTCTGCAAAAACCCACTTCCGGCGAATATGAACTGTATGGCAAAAGAAATACAGACAAAGATATTTTACAGTCCCGCAGAAGGATGGGCGCAGTTGTAGAGACCCCTTCTATTTATCTGGATATGACTGCCAGAGACAATCTGAAAACCCAATACCGCGTTCTTGGTCTGCCATCCTTTGATGGCTTAGAAGAACTCTTAAAGCTGGTTGGTCTGGAAGATACGCAGAAAAAGAAAGCGAAAAATTTCTCCCTTGGTATGCGACAGCGTTTAGGCATTGCCATTGCATTAGTGGGCGATCCGGACTTCTTAGTTTTGGATGAACCTATCAATGGTCTTGATCCACAGGGAATTATTGAAATGAGAGAATTAATTTTAAAGCTGAACCAGGAGCATCAGATTACGGTTTTAATTTCCAGCCATATCCTGGATGAATTGTCCCGGCTGGCAACTCATTATGGTTTTATCCACAAAGGACGAATGGTAAAAGAGCTTACTGCAAAGGAATTAGAATCGTCTTGCCGGAAATGTGTTCGTGTTGAAGTAACAAATATCCAGGCTCTGTCGCGAATTTTAGACGAAAAAGGTCTGGAATATCACATTGTTTCTGATGGAATTGCCGATATTTTTGCCCAAATTCATGTTTCTGATTTTGTGATGGCTCTGTCAAAGGAGAATTGCCAAGTTCTTACCATGACAGAACGAGATGAAAGTTTAGAAAGCTATTATGTGAATCTGATAGGAGGTAGGGATTATGAATAAACTTCTGACTGCCAATTTTTTCCGTATGTTTAAAAATAAACTTTTTTGGGCAGGTATATTATTTATGGCTGCTGTTGGAATTGGGTTTCCTCTTGTAAATTATAATACTATGATTAAAAACGATTATCCTTTATATCTGGACAGCACTTTTTTCATGGGAGCTGCATTTATTGGTGTTGTTCTTTCTATTTTTTGCAGTCTCTTTCTTGGTACAGAATATAGTGATGGAACGATTCGCAATAAAATGATTGCCGGTCAAAAAAGAACGGTGATTTATCTTGCCAATTTATTTACCTGCATCTTAGCCGGTATCTTGATGTGCGGCGTTTGTTTGGTTGTCGGCCTTTGTGCAGGACTTCCACTGCTTGGCTCTTTTCAGAATGAATGGAATGTTCTTCTCCCATTTATTCTTTGTATATTTTTCTTATCCATGGCGTTTTCTTCCCTGTTTACTTTCATTGCCATGACCTGCAAAAGCAAAGCATCTTCCGCCGTTATCTGCATTTTAACTGCTTTTATACTAATTTTTGCAGCCACTTATATTCAGGCACAATTAAGTGAACCGGAAATATATGATAGCTATATTTATATGGATGAAACCGGAAATATCGTGACAGAGGAAGCAGAACCAAATCCTAATTATATCCGCGGAACCAAACGGGAAATCTACAAATTTCTGAACGATTTTCTCCCCGGTGGACAATCCTTTCAAATTGCTCAGATGTCCACAAAACATCCATATTTATTACTATTGTATTCGGGAATCCTGATTATAACAACTACCGGAACAGGCATTCTGATTTTCCGGCAAAAAGATTTAAACTAAAGGAGACTATATTATGCTATGGTTATGCATTATTTTCATGTTGCTCATAAAAATTCATTTGTTACAAAAATCTGCAAGGGAAATTGAAAGAGCTTTTTCAGAAAAACTCATAACCCATAGTAATACTCTGATTGATATCTCAAGTAATGATAAGTATATGCGTCGCCTGGCCAATACCATAAACAATCAGTTGCGGATACTTCGCAGAGAACGTCAAAAATTCCAGCACGGTGATTTGGAACTGAAAAACGCAGTCACAAATATTTCCCATGATTTGCGAACTCCTTTAACTGCCATATGCGGATACTTAGATTTACTTGAGAAAGAAGAAAAAACAGAGGCAGCCAGCCGCTATATTCACATCATCAGAAACCGTACAGAGCTACTTAGCCAGTTAACCGGGGAGCTCTTTCGTTATTCTGTAATTTTGACATCTGAGGAACCCTTGAAAACAGAGCCTGTAGTTCTCAACCATTTGCTGGAAGAAAGTATCGGATCCTTTTATACTGTACTAAAGGCAAGTAACATCACACCCTATATTACTATGCCAGACGAAAAAATCATTCGCTATCTGGATTCTGCTGCATTGGCAAGAGTTTTTTCCAATCTGTTAAACAATGCAGTCAAATACAGTGAAGGCAATCTGTACATCACTTTAACGAAAACGGGAGAAATCTGCTTTAAAAACCCTACTACAAAACTCACAGAAACCCAGGTAGGAAAATTATTCGACCGATTCTATACTGTAAGTGATGCAAGAAATTCCACCGGATTAGGACTGTCCATTGCTAAAAATCTGGTAGAAAAAATGGGCGGAAAAATTTCCGCCAGCTATAAGCAAAATGTACTTTCTATTTGTATTTCCTTTGGAGAATAGAAATTCTTCACCGTACTTCTGTAGTTTGTATGATTCTCTCCTTAATAATTTCTCCATCCTCCTCCGGAAAATAAGGAAGATTCTGAATCCGATTCCTTGCAGAAGCTAGAAGATGGATTTCTCCTTTTTGCAGTCTGACCAGTTTTGCCGGAAAGTTCTGTTTTAGTTCCACATATTGGATTTTTCTATAAGGAAGAAAGCAGTAGGTTTTTCTAAAATATCCTTGCACCAGCAGCAACTCTTCTTCACCAAACCTGCTTCCCGCAGTACGATAATAAGCAATCACTAAAAGCAGTGCCCATAGGCTTACAAGAGCGGCTCCAGTCAACATCCATTTGCTGTATTTTGGCATATACATCACCCCTGCAACTGTTGCAAAAACCGCAAACAAAAGATAAAGAAAAGAAGGCCACAGCCAGGCAATCCAGGCTTCTTTAGGCTGTTTTTCATATTCCATTTGCACCGTATGCTCAAGCTCCGGAAGAAGTTGTTTCAACCTTACCTTCACTGACTCTTTTTTACAATATGGAAAGAGAAATGCTTCTGCTTCCGCCGCATCGTCTCCCATACCAATATTAATGATTTCTGCCATATATTGTCCTGTGATTCTGGCAGTGAAAGACTGGCGCAGAATCACCCCGTTAATTTTCTCAATGGGAATGGTATAGTCCACTTTCTTAAAAAAGCCATAGCAAATATGCAATTTATCTTCTCTCCTTGCAATCTTAAACCCATAATACCGGATAAACCCTTTGACAATATCCCAGATTGCAGAAATGCACATGCCGGCAGCCATTATGGCGCTCAAGAATATACCAGCCAGACTTTCTCCTGCGCTGCTGATTTTACCGGCTACAGCCATAAAGATTCCCACCACTCCCACAAAACTTCCCAGCGCAATGAATACGGAAAAAATGTTAATTGACAAGAATCCATGCTTAACCATATCCTTTGTCTGCGCTTCTAGATTCCAAACCATAACCTCTTGTGTTTCTGCCGGTTCTTCCTCGCCTTTACACTGACGCATCAGCTTCATGATATAGCTTTTTAATTGTTCCGCATCTGTCTTTTTCAGCAAAATCTTCACATCTGTCTGGTCTGCAGTGGACATACTGTTGGTGTCCAGCTTCACCTTACAGGTTCCCAGAAACATTTCAAAAAGATTCTGTTCTGTATTAACATTGGAAATATTTTTAATACCGATAGTATTTTTCTTCTTATGAAGCGTGTTTCTCTCAATTACAATGCTGTTGTCGCAGATAGAAATATAAGTTTTCGACCAGAGAAGCAGTTGATATATACACGCTAAAACAAGAATTCCAAATAAAACAGCGCCGACTATCAAAGCTGTCATATTGATTTCTTCTGAAGTTCCATTTTCAAAAAACTCCACTACATCATCTACATTCGTCAGCAACAGTACAAAAACAACCCAGGAAGCTGCTCCCAACTGTTCCAACACAACAGAAATATGATTGCGGAATCTAATCTTCTTCTCCATCTTCTTCCCTCTGCTCTTTCACAATTTCATTAATGCGCTTTCTGAGATTCTCAACAATCTGTTCTGCTTTTTCCTCCTCCAGAAAACGAAGGGTCACATCTCCCCCTGCTGTTGTAACCTTTACTTTTGCAACATGAAACAACTGATCAATCGGGCCTTTGGATGTCTCCAACTTATGCAATCTCTCAATGGGAACAATGTTTCTCTTTACAAACAGATAACCTTCCCGTATATCAATGCATTCCTCATTAATGCTGTAACGATATCGGTTGTAGCGAAAATAAGGCTCTATAAGCATAGCTCCAACGGTATACACAGCCAATATCAGAGAAATAATTTTTCCCATTCCAATATCTTTTGGAATCAGCCAAAAATAATTTACAGCCCCGATTATCACAAGAAAAATAATATCTCCCAGGATTTCTGCTGTGTACATACATCCCAAAGCCTGTTTTGAAAGTTTCTCATACTTCATATTGTTTCTCCTTTGTGTCATCCTTCAATTTCCATTCATCAGCTTCTTTTAGTAACTGCTCTATTAAATCCTGTTTTCCAGCAGTATACTGCTTCCTGTCAGCTGAAAACTGCAGCGCCAGTCTTTTTTTACAGTCCTCATACAACTTTGCTTTCTCTGGATAAATATTTAAATAATCCCGGAAATGAATATAATGCTTCCACTGTGTTCCGTTCCATTTCACAACATGAATATGATGGGTTCTTGTGTCTTCTTCAAAATCACCTATAACAAACAAAAACTGTCCCGGAGTGTCTTCCCCACGAAATATAATATGGTGTTGTTTAAGCAACTCCACATAAGGCAATATATCATCTAACCTTCTAACGCCAACAACAAGATCAAGAATCGGTTTTGCATGAATAGAAGAAATCGCAGTACTTCCCACATGCTGAATGTCAACCGCAGCATCCCCTAAAAGCTGCTTTAATTTTTCAATCGCACTTTCTGCGTTTTCTTTCCATTCTTCCTGATAAGGCATCAATGTCACCATTCCTCTTTTTAATCCAATCCTGCTATGTTCCATATCATTTCCTCCGTAATTTATCCCCTGCTGCACACTGAAATAGAGATTGTTTCAGGATATATTACAAATCAGCCAGTTTTACCTTACACCGTTTCATGTAACAGGCAATGCCGTATTTCAAGATTTTATTCACGCCGTTTTCCCGAAGCTCTTCATCATATTTTCTGTCTTCTACCTGTTTCAAGGCTCTTTCACAGGCCTGGTCAAGATTTCCGTCATTGGCATATTTCACTTCTATTAGAATTGCCATATCACCATCTTCTGTTTCTATGAGAATATCGCTATATCCTTCTCCGGTTTCCTGATTGGAAAATACGCCCCATTCTTCTTTTACCCCCAGGATACCAAGCAGAATCCCATGATAGAAGTTTTCTTTCGTTGCTTTTCTCACAAACTTATCCCGGATGCTGATGGTCTTTTTCAGATAACCCGTAAAAATATCCTCTACCTTCTTTTCCTCTCCGTTTCTCAGCGCTTCACAGAACTGACTTAACGTAGTTCCGTCTTTTTTCACCTTTTCTTTGAAGGATTCCATAATCTGCGTCTGAAAAATATCCCGGATTTCCAGATTTGGTATAGCAAGCTGATACCGTCTGGCATCAACCCTTCCACGCTGGGTTAAATATCCTGTCATAAACAAAAGGCTCCAGACATTCTCTAAAGACTGATACATTTCAGGATAGGTAAGTTCCAGATGAAGCTCTTTGGTAATTTTCTCACCGGCAAGCAGCTTCTCAATCTCTCGTTTAGTCTTTATATTATCAGACATTTGAAGGAATTTCTTAACCGCATCGTTGCTGCTGGTATTAATCCAGTAATTTTCCGGAAAAGAATCTCCATGAGACTTTATTTTATCACAGTAATTCAATACATCCCATGGGCAATATACTTCCGTATTACCAAAACGATATCCATCATACCAGCTTTTAACCTCTTCATAATAGCTTTCTATTCCATAGTATTTCAGCATTTCTTTTACTTCTGCATCGGTAAAACCAAAGTATTCATCATAACGTTCATCGGTGATGGACAATACTTTCAGGTTGTTCAGACCAGTAAAGATGCTCTCTTTTGAAATACGCAAACACCCGGTCATGACTGCAAACTTCAGGCTGTTATTTGTTTTTAATGCCTGCTCTAGCAGATTACGAATGAGAAATATCATTTGATTATAGTATCCATTTTCAAACGCTTTCGCCAACGGAACATCATACTCATCAATCAGAAGAATCACTTTGGTTTTGTAGTGTTTTTCTAATAATATGGATAATTTTTTCAAGCTGCTGCAAAATACAGCTTCACTCATACTGTCATCCAAAAGTTTCTGATATTCTGCTTTGTCATACTCACTCAGTTGTTCACTTTCCAAAAAGAACTGCATGGCAGCTGCTATATCCTTCATGATTTGAACTGCAAAATCAAAAGCTCTATCATAAGTAGCTGCATTGATACCTTTTAATGATACAAAAATAACAGGATACCTTCCCATATATTCTTCAGTCAGCTCTGTATCTTTTGAAATTTTCAAACCTTCAAAAATGCTTTTATCCCCTTCTATGGAAAAAAAGTGTTCCAACATACTCATATTTAATGTTTTTCCAAAACGCCTTGGTCTGGTAAAAAGATTTACCATCCCGCCGTTACGGAGCAGTTCTGAAATCAATCCCGTTTTATCTACATAATAATAGTTCTCTTTTATAATCTGCTCAAAATTTTCTAATCCTATGGGAATACGTTTCTTTTCTTTGCTCACGTTATCACACTCCTATCTCTGTTGGCTATATTATAGCAGATAGCTTTATAAAAGCCTACACCCAACTTTTTTATACTTAATATTCCTAAAAGAAAAGCAGGCAGTTACTAAAGGCTGCCTGCTGCAAACTAAATTTTATTTTGTTTCTTTTAGCAATTCATCGGCCTCTACTCCAAAAAGATTTGCCAGTACAATCAAATTCGTTGTACTTGGGTCAGTAATACCATTTTCCCACTTAGAAACAGCCTGTCTGCTGACACCTATTGTTTCTGCTACAAATTCCTGCGTCATTTTACAATCCACTCTGTGTTTCTTTATAACCTCCCCAAGTGTCTTTTTTCTTTCTACTCTTTCTTTTCTTACCGGTTCTGATTTGATGTACTTTTTTAATGCCTTTATAAGCAAATACAACAAGTAAATAAATAGTATAATAATTGCAAGAAAAATGATAAGACTAACAAATAAAGTCAAAGTTGCTATATACATATTGTACCCTCCTTCCTTGCTCTTATTATAGAAGTATATTAAAAGTTGCGCTACCAACTATATGTCAACTTTTAGGTTGCGTTTCTATTTTGGTAACATCTGTTTACATCATGCTCTCCACACCATAATACCGATATATTGCTGAGCCAATGTATTTTGTAATCCCTTTTCCATACTGTTTTTCTGTGTCTTCTTCCAGCTTAGAATGATTCAAATAATCTTTTGCCATTTCTAATAATAAAACTCTTGCATTATCCATTTTGAAAAGTTTTTTACAGCTTTCCCCTAATCTTTTTACCGCTTCCATTGACATCTCTTCATCCCCATGCTCCATTGCACAGGCAAATTGTTTATAAATGAAATCTATCTCATTTTTCTGCTCTGTAAGTTCTTCTCTGTTTCCTGTTGACCTCAGACTTGCCTCTACTGCTTTTTCTTTACTTCCGTATATTTTAATCAAATGTTCACATGCTCTTTCATTTTTGAAGCCTTCTGCAACAGATTCTTTAAACTTCTCAACATCTCCATAATGCTGGATAATTATTTTCTTATCCTCTTCACTCATAATTTCCAAAGAATGCTGTGTTATTTTTTGAATATCCTTATCATTAAATGCCTCAAAACTCATCTTGTCCTCTCCTTTCAATACATCAGAAATCAATTCTATAATACCATTCAAATGATTGCGTTTCATTTCTAACATCATCTTCTGTGTTTCAAGAATCTTACGATTATCACTTTCAGAATCCTTCATAATTACTTTTATTTCCGACAATGGAACTTCTAATTCTCGAAAAAACATAATCTGACGTAATTTTTTCAATGTCTTTTCATCATACAAGCGGTATCCTGCTTCTGTTACTTTGGCAGGTTTTAACAAATCAATTTCATCATAATATCGTAATGTTCTAATGCTGATTCCGGTCAATTCTGATACTTCTTTTACTGTTTTCATGGCTCCTCCTTTCCCTTTCATCCTAAACCATTACGTTACTGGAGAGTCAAGATATTTTTATTAAAAAAGAATAGACAGCCACATTAAAAACTGTCTGCCATAACATGAAAATTATCAAATACGATGTCTTAGCCAATCATCCAAAAATTTCATTTGTATGAAACATTAAATTTCAATACTTTCACCACAATACAGATAGTGTAAATTACTCATTTGATGTGATAAATAGTCAAATGCTTTTTTGCCTGTACAATGACAGGTGTAAAATTCAGTATCTTTATATTTCTGAAGTTCCGTTATCATTTCATTTAACAATTCTTTTGACACTGTTTTCTTTGTGAATGGATTGAACAAATGAAAACCTCCAATGCAAAAATCAGGTTTATACTTTTCTGCTTCTTCCATTATATTAACAACACCAGTGTGTCCACATCCCATAATAAGCACTACTTTATTTTCTGAAATAATCAAATTTTGCTCATGTCTAAAATTATCTTTTCCATTTTCACCGTAAAGAGCATCATTCGCAGAAGAATAACATTTATTTGTTTTACTCACTGTGAACAGCGATAATTCATCATCTATTTTATAATTGCCATCCAACAGTATCACCTGTCTATTTGACTTAAGTTTACTATCAATTCCAACGGGGGTTTTTAAAAATAAAGTTTTGCTGTAATGTGGTTCAAAAGCTTCTTTTTGTACATAAATCTTAGCGAAAGAATTGACCTCTAAAAACTTTTTCAAAGCGCCTCCATGGTCAAAGTGTCCATGTGAAACAATAACCGTATCCACCTTTGAAAGATCAATATTTCTTCTAACTGCATTGTCAAATAATGTATCGTCGGAGCCTAAATCAAATAAAATTTTATGTGTCTTTGTTTCGATATAAAGTGATAGCCCATGTTTTGCCTTACAATCTGACTTCGTTCTATTTTCTACCAACGATATAATCTTCATAAATCAACCTCTAAGCATAGTAATTATTTCTTCTTTTTTGGTTTTGGATTTGGCAACTCATCATACATAGTTTTAAATAATCCTGCTAAAAATTCCTTATTATCAACTTCATCTACCAGCAACATTTCTTTTGCTCCCTCATAGGGTAATTCATACGAAGCTGTCGGCATGTAGCTAATTGCAGATTTCACTGGTTTAACAAGCAATCTGTCATCATAGATGCCACCTGCAATCTTCCCACGATAGTAAATAATAAATTCCCCCATCATAGCGCGATAAGTAATTTCTTCTAACCCAGATAACTGCCCTAAAATAAACTCTAGGTATTCCTTGCTTGATGCCATATTTCCTCCTAAATTTAAAGTTTACACCTTTCTAATCGGATGTCTAATAACAGTTTTCCATTTTTCCGGAGCAACTTTTCTTGCATCGGACATATAGATTTCGTGATGCAATCTTTCCCTGTTCATATCATTAACATATCCATTCTGTCCCAAATAGGCGTCCATAAGTGCAACAGTCCCAGGTTCATCATCAAATGCTCCTAAATGCATAATCTGAACACACAACCCTTCGTCAACCGTAAGATATTCTGCTGACGAACAATCAAGCTTCTTCTTTTTCGTTGCTGTTTCTACTGCCCACTCAAAGTCTTTTTTGGAAACAAAATCTGGCAAGCGAATAACAGAAATCCAGTTAAAGGCAGATTTATTTGCATAATCCACACCCTCAATATCATTTTGCCACCAAAACCCTTCAAGCGGCGGAACCACATATTCAAAGAAACCTTCAATTTTATAATCCGTCTTATAACTCATCTTTAATGTGTATGCAACAGCATATAATACACTGATTGCCTGCTGATATGCACCGCCTTCTTCGTTGGGATTGCCCTTACCTCTGACAGCAATATAATTCGCCTTGGGAACATTTACAATCTCAGGTTTGTTCTTCGGCATATAAAATTCTTTGTACTCTTTCTTAAAATCAAACGCCATAATGACCTCCGTAAATTTCTGCATTGTTTTATTAAGTTCAGACCGTTCTTTATTCACATACGATTTCCTTCTCAAATTCAAATCTGTTATTGTTGGATAAAGCAGGTTATCATATTTCTTACTTCTTCAACATCCAGTATGCTATCTGCAATCCTTTGGTTATATTTATGTCTTTCTATCCCCAGCACGTGATTGTCAAATTGGGTAGATTCAAACCATTTTGTAAAGCATGGAATAAACTCAGGGTTCTTTTTCTTATCGCCGTAAACTCCTATAATATACGACCTGGAAATAATCGTTTCGTAACTGTCTTCGTTATGCATAAAGAAATCTTGACATCGCTCATTAAATTTAAAATAAAGTGACGAAGGATTCCCACAATACATAGGCACAATGAAAAAAATTTTGTCATAACTAAGCATACTTTCGTAAAGGTTATATATATCATCTTGGCGATACTTGCAGCGTCCCTTAAAGCATTCGTATTTACATCTACTACACTCATGAACGTTTAGATTTCTAAAATAAATGATGGAATCGTCTTTAGATGCAATGTATTCAGAAATACTATCACAATTTCCATTTTCTCTGCCGGAAAAGCTAATAATCATATTCATAATATCACCCCCATTTGTTATGCCCTTATAATATCATACTTTGTAATCATTTACATCACTATCAACACAAAAATAACGCAGATAATATTTCATGATGCTACTGGCTGTGTCCGTTCCGTCAAGGGCTGCTCCTTGTTTCTTGTCCTCACTGTACATCTGGCTTATACCCTTATCTTATTTTTTCATCTACTAATTCTCCATCTTCAATCACAATTATTCTGTCTTTAAATTCTAGTATCCACTGATATGGTTTTCCGCCTTTATCACATTCTTCTAAGCGAACTATATTTTTATCATTTCCCCATATATTTCGAGCATACATAACTTTCAAACTGGATTTATTTTTATCTGTTGTCCCCGAAAAATTTAACTCATATCCTGGTTTCCCTTCCATTGTAAGATAAGCTGTATCCCCTTGAACCCCATAGTTTAAAATAACATTTTCATACCTTGCTACGCCATGTGTCAAACGAAAACCCACTCCCATAAGAACTCCTGATAAAATAAACGCTCCAACGAATATGCCTAATGCTTTTCTCCTATTTTTTTCTTGATTTTCTTAATTAAGTTTACATCTTCAAATTCTTCATTTGTTATCACTGAAAAATTATCAATAGATTTTATAGCTTGAAAGAAAGTTTCTTGTGTCAGTTCTTCGCTTAAATGCGAATCATGACAGAGGCTAAACAAAAATTTATATACTTGTGGCATATATTTTCGGTAAATTTCTACCATTTCTTCCATACTCTACCCTCCTTTTCCTATATGTACCTTACAAATATTTTTCGTTACACAAATTTCAAGATTTTAAAAATGACGCAGATAATGTTTCCACTACCTGCGCCATTTCTCATTACATTTTTGAAATATTTACTCCACTTTCTCTCAAATTATTTCATTACAATATTTATAATCTTCTTCGGAACATAAATTTCTTTGATAATGTTTCCTGTCAGTTTATCTGCCACTACTTCTTTTGCTTTTGCAATGGCGGTCTCTTTGTCCACATCTACTGGCAATGCCACTACGCCTCTGGTTTTACCGTTAATCTGAACTGCCATTTCAATGGTGTTCTCTACAGTTTTGGCTTCATCGTATTCCGGCCATGCATGGTTGTAAACATAACCTTCGTAACCGCAGGTATTCCAGATTTCTTCTGTAATATGAGGTGCTACCGGGTTTAAAAGTACCAGGAAAGTCTCATATTCTTTTTTGGTAATGCTGCCTTTTTTTGCAAAATCATTGAGTAATGCCATTAAAGCTGCAATGGCTGTGTTGTATTTCAGGTTTTCAAAGTCATTGCTTACTTTCTTAATGGTCTGGTGCATCTTGGTTTCAAAATCTTTGGTGTATTCGTCTCCATCTACCAGAATGTCCTGAAGTTTCCATACACGTTCCAGGAAACGGCGGCATCCTTTTACACCGTTTTCAGACCAGGAAGCGCTTAAGTCAAAGGCTCCGATAAACATTTCATAAGTACGCAGAGTATCTGCGCCGTAATCGTTGACAATATCATCTGGATTTACTACATTTCCACGGGATTTGGACATTTTTTCACCGTTTTCACCCAGAATCATACCATGAGAAGTACGTTTCTGATATGGTTCCGGACAAGGCACTGCCTGGTTGTCATACAGAAATTTATGCCAGAATCTGGAATACAGTAAGTGAAGGGTTGTATGCTCCATTCCACCATTGTACCAGTCAACAGGCAGCCAGTATTTTAATGCTTCCGGGCTTGCCAGTGCTTCTGTGTTATGTGGGTCTGTATAACGCAGGAAATACCAGGAGGAACCAGCCCACTGAGGCATGGTGTCTGTTTCGCGTTTTGCAGGACCGCCACAGCATGGACATGTGGTATTTACCCAGTCTGTCATGGCTGCCAGTGGAGATTCTCCGTTATCGGTAGGCATATAGCTGTCTACTTCCGGAAGTTCCAGAGGAAGTTCGCTTTCCGGCAGAGCTACATAGCCACACTTGTCGCAGTGTACAATCGGAATTGGCTCACCCCAGTAACGCTGACGGGAGAATACCCAGTCTCTTAACTTGAAGTTGGTTTTTCCTGTTCCCAGGTTCTTTTCTTCCAGCCATGCAATGATGGCTTTCTTGGCTTCTGCCACTTCCATTCCGTCCAGGAAGCCTGAATTAATCATTTTTCCGGTTGCCACGTCAGTGAAGGCTTCTTCCTGTACGTTTTTGCCTCCGGCAACAACTTCAATAATTGGAAGATTGAATTTCTTCGCAAATTCCCAGTCACGGGTGTCGTGAGCCGGAACTGCCATAATCGCGCCTGTTCCGTAACTCATAAGTACATAATCAGATACCCAGATTGGAATTTCTTTTCCGTTTACCGGGTTTACTGCACAAAGCCCTTCAATCTGTACACCTGTTTTGTCTTTTGCCAGCTCAGAACGCTCGAAATCAGATTTTCTGGCAGCCTGTTCCTGGTATGCGCGAATAGCTTCCATATTTTTGATTTCGTCTTTGTATTTTTCCAACATTGGATGTTCCGGTGAAACAACCATATAAGTAGCGCCGAATAAGGTATCCGGTCTGGTGGTGTATACTCTTAATTTGTCTTCTTTTCCTGCAAGGGCAAAATCCACCTCAGCGCCCTGGCTTTTTCCAATCCAGTTTTTCTGAGAAACCTTTACACGCTCGATGTAGTCTACATCATTGAGTCCTTCCAGAAGTTTATCAGCATATTCTGTAATTTTCAGCATCCACTGGCTCTTTACCTTGCGGACAACCGGAGCGCCGCAACGTTCACATACACCATTTACAACTTCCTCGTTTGCAAGTCCTACTTTACAGGAAGTACACCAGTTAATTGGCATTTCACTCTTATAGGCAAGTCCTGCTTTGAACAATTTTAGGAAAATCCACTGAGTCCATTTGTAGTATTCCGGGTCTGTGGTATTCACTTCTCTGTCCCAGTCAAAGGAATAGCCAAGGGATTTTAACTGTTCTTTGAATCTTGCCACATTGTTGGCTGTAACGATTTTCGGATGAATTTTGTTTTTGATTGCATAATTTTCTGTAGGAAGGCCAAAAGCGTCCCATCCCATTGGATATAATACATTATAGCCCTGCATTCTTCTTTTTCTGGCTACAATGTCCAGCGCTGTGTAAGGTCTTGGATGTCCTACATGAAGTCCCTGTCCTGACGGATAAGGAAATTCCACCAATGCGTAATATTTCGGTTTGCTGTAATCGTTGGTTGCAGCAAATGCCTGATTGTCATCCCAGATTTTCTGCCATTTTTTCTCAATGGCTTTGTGATTATAAGGTACAGACATGATTTGTTCCTCCTGATTTTTAATAAATGAAATAAAAAAGCCCTTCTTCTCAAATTTAGAGACGAAGGACTAACTTTCGTGGTACCACTCTAATTCATCTGATTTTTCCATCAACAAATTGATAATCAGATGCACTTATTGAATCTATAACGGGATTTCCCGTCCAAAACTACTATAATTTCGCTCTGGAAACTCCAAGGCCAGTTCAAAAAATCTCCCTCTCTGTCTCGCACCTGCCGACAGCTCTCTGCAGATTTCAATTTTCCTACTCTTCCTCTTCTGTGTCTTTTTCTATGAAGCTATTACACATTTTACTAACAGGGGCTGATTTTGTCAACCCCTGTTCTGTATTTATTCTTCCGTATCTGTGGGCTGTTCCTCTTCCGGCGTCTGGCTTTCTTCTGCATCTGCTGCTTCCTGGCCTTCCAGAGTAACAACCTGGCATACCGGCTGTCCCAGCTTAAATTCCATGGTCAGCGTATCACCTTCATTAAATCCTATGATTTCCGGGAAGGAAGTAATGGATGCATCAAAAATCAAAGTCTGCCCCTGCGTAATATTTCCCTGGTCAGGACCTGTAATCTTCTGTGTCTCCGGTTCCAGCGTAATGTAGAAATGGGAATTTCCTTCAATGACCGCCTGAGCCATACGTTTAATTGTACCGGTTACTGTATTACTTTCTCCCGTAGAAGCTCCGTCAGAAGCAATGCCATTCTCAGACAAAAGCTTTTCATAGTTCTTCTCGCACTCAGCCACACTGTCTCCAATGGCAACAGTCTGATATTTCTGTACATTTACCATAGCGTATTTTTTAACCAGACCTGCACCGTCCTTTAACGCCATAAAGTAGGTTGGCTGGTCAGAAATATTTAACAGCAATGGGAATGCCGCCTCATATTTCAGGTTCTGTACCTGTCCTTCTGCAGATGCCATGGCGGAACGTTCCTGGGCGCCATCGCAGGCATAATACCTGGTTTCCATGGTTCTCTGATTCATCAACACAAATCCCAGATTGGATTTATCACCACTTACAGATGTGACACCTGTATATACCCAGACATCATCTTCCAAAGCCAGATAGTTAAACCCATCTGTGGTCTGGAGGCAGCCTTTTTGTCCTAAAACACTGTTGAAAAATCCATTTTTCAGCATTCCATGATAATTGTAAAGCTGTGTGAGCAATTCCGCAGGATATGCCCGGTCCACCCACTGAGGACAATCTTCGATTTTGTAATCCTTCGTCTCACCAGTCTGCGCATTACAAAGAACTACACGCCCAATGGTCTGTCCGCCGAATAATCCAATATTAAATTTCTTTACCGGACAAATCCAGTAAGGTGTGCCCTCATCATCAATTTCAAAGCTTAATTGGTCAAACATATAGGTTGGATATTTAAAACGCAGATGACGGTAAATATTCCGGTTAAAATATTCGGATTCTGAATACTTGATTCCTTCATCCAACTGCACCAGCTCTGTATTCTGCGTTGCCATGTCAATTAAAATGTAAGCGGGGATTCCCTCTTTCTGGTTGGTCAGCCATTTAATGGCGCTGGCATATTCCAGAGGGGTTACACGATAAGGCTGTCCCTTATAGTTAATCTGGGAATACAAACTGCTGACTTCAAACTGCGAAACCAGGTCCACCATACTTCCCATTTTCCTGTCGCCCAGCAAACTTGCAGACTCTTTGTCCAAAAGAGGAATCTGGTCATAACTGATTTCTTTGATATCCTCTGTAAAATTTCTCTCTTCCGGTTCTACCAGCTTCTGATACTTGTTGGCATTCACAATAGGAGAAGACAAAAGCGCTCCTACAGCATATACAACGCCAATGGCCAGTATCACAAACACACCGCCCTTTAACACCTTGTTGCTCTTAAACTCGTACACACTCCGAATTCGTTTCTTCACTGCATAAAGAAGCAAAATCACTGCCACTACTGCAGCCAGAAAGAACCAAAAGCCGCTTTCATGGATATTGATTGCCGGAAGCGTTACATAATAGTAGAGAAACGCCAGAACCAATACCAGAAGCCCTGCTCCAAGTTTCTTTTTCATACTCTGTACCTAACCTTTCTCAAGCACTTCTATTTCGCTTGTTCTGCTCATTGTAGCACTTCCTGGCTTATACAGCAACCCATTCTCAAAAGAAATAAAAAAAGAAAGGAGCTGCTGCAGGAATCTGCAGCCAGAATCTTGATACTGCTCCAGCTCAGCCTGCGCTCCCTTTGAGCCTGTAGTCTCAAAGGGTACTCGGCAGATTCGCCGGAACAGTATCAGGCTTCCTGAATGCCGGTTCCTGTAACGTTCCTTCTCTTTTATTTCTTTATATTTATAGGTTTAATCTTCTTCCGCATTTGCCCGGGCTGCGATTTCTTTCTCCTGGATATCAGAAGGCGCCTGTTCATAACGGGCAAATTCATAGGAGAAGTTACCGCTTCCCCCTGTCATGGAACGAAGGTCTGTGGAATATCCATAAATAGACAGCATTGGTACATCTGCTTCGATTACGGTATTTCCTTTTCGGTCTGCATCCGGATTCATGCCAAGGACACGACCTCTTCTCTTATTCAGATCTCCCATAACATCACCAGTATATTTGTCCGGAACACTGACTTTCATGGAAACAATAGGCTCTAAAAGAACCGGAGAAGCTTCCATAAAGCCTTTCTTAAATGCCTGAACAGCGGCGGTCTTAAATGCCATTTCAGAGGAGTCTACCGGATGGTAGGAACCATCATACAAAACAGCTTTGACACCAACAACCGGATAAGCAGCCAGAGGGCCTTTTACTACGGATTCCTGAACACCTTTTTCTACTGCCGGGAAGTAGTTTTTCGGCACAGCGCCGCCCACAACAACCTGTTCAAATACATATGGTGTATCTAAATCACCGGAAGGCTCAAAAGTCATCTTAACATGACCATACTGTCCATGTCCGCCGGACTGTTTTTTGTACTTATATTCTACATCTGATTTCTTGCGGATGGTTTCTTTAAACGGAACCTTTGGTTCAGAAAGCACTACATCCACTTTATAACGCTCTTTTAATTTGCTTACAACAATATCAAGATGCTGTTCGCCAATACCATACAGCAGAGTCTGACGGTTCTGTGCATCGTTTACTACCTTTAAGGTAACATCTTCCTGCATCATCTTTGATAATGCCTGGGAAACTTTGTCATCGTCACCTTTATTTACTGTTTTATAGCGTTTATACGTATATGGCACTGAGAACTCTGTTTTTCCAAACAAAAGAGGGGTATTCTTGGTGGAAAGTGTATCTCCTGTGGTAACTGTATTTAATTTGGCAATGGCACCAATATCTCCTGCATGGAGTTCTGACACTTCGATTGGTTTGGAGCCTTCCAGAACATACAGTTTATTTAATTTTTCTTCGGTTTCTTTTCCAGTATTGTACAGGGTATCATCCCCTTTAATAACACCGGAGCAAACCTTAATCAAAGAATATTTGCCAAGGAACGGATCCACAATGGTTTTAAATACATAAGCGGATTTTGCTTTTGTAAAGTCATAATTTGCCTGGTAAATTTCATTGGTTTTCATGTTCATACCAGCACATGTTTTCTGGTCCGGGCTTGGGAAATAACCACAGATATCATCCAGAAGGTTTGCAACACCCTGGATGTTAATGGTGGAGCCCATGCATACAGGAACAATGCTTCCGTCTGAAATGTTCATTTTCAATGCTGCGGAAACCTCTGCTACAGAGAAAGCTTCCCCTGCAAAATAGCGGTCCATAAATTCTTCGCTGATTTCAGCAACAGATTCCATCAGGGTTTCATGATACTGCTCTAAATATTCCTGAAGATATTCCGGTACCGGACATTCCTTTTTCTGTCCACGCTCAATATATCTTCTGCCGGCCTGTTTTACAATATTAACATATCCTACGAATTTTCCCTCTTCACGGATTGGCATGTGAAGCGGCGCAATCTTCTTGCCATAGAGTTCTGTCAGCTCTTCCACGACCTTACGATAGCTGACATCATCAATATCCATTTCTGTTACAAAGAACATACGCGGAAGATTGTATTTCTCACATAACTCCCAGGCTTTCTGTGTACCTACCTGAATTCCGTCTTTACCGGATACTACAATAATGGCAGCGTCTGCTGCTGCAACCGCTTCCTCTACTTCACCCACGAAATCGAAATATCCAGGTGTATCCAATACATTAATCTTCACCTTGCCCCATTCAATCGGAACTACAGATGTTGTAATTGAGAATTTTCTCTTAATCTCCTCTTTATCATAATCACTGACTGTGTTACCATCTGTTACTTTTCCTAAACGGTTTGTAATACCTGATAAATAAGCCATTGCCTCCACCAGACTTGTTTTGCCGGCGCCGCCATGGCCGAGCAGGACCACATTTCTTATTCTGTCGGTTCTAAAAACGTCCATATGTAATACCTCCCAAATTTAGTATGTGTATATTTTACTAAAAAACTTTCAACAATTCAAGTATTTTATTCAAAATAAACAAGTTTTTTATTTCACCATTTTATCATATTAAATTCTTTTCCGTGATATAATACATTTTTCTCACTTTAACGTGTAGAATTGTTGACATTTTCACTTTCCTGTCATAAAATGATACTGTTTGACATTGATTACCTTATAGAAGAAGGAGTATCTTTTACATGGAAACAACAACCGTTGGCTTTATCGGTCTTGGCCTTATCGGCGGCTCCATTGCCAAGGCTATTAAAAAATTTCATCCTGATTATCAGATTCTGGCTTATAACCGGACGAAATCCGTGCTGGATGATGCTGTATTTGATGGCATTGTAGATGTTCCCTGTGTGGAAAAAGACACACGGTTCGCTTTTTGCGATTATATCTTCCTCTGTGCCACTGTGGATTACAATCTGGAATGTCTTACCTGGTTAAAAGACGTTCTCCGCCCCGGATGCATTCTCACAGATGCGGGCAGCGTAAAAGGAGAGATTCACAAACAGGTAACTGCCCTTGGTCTTACCTCCAATTTCATTGGCGGACATCCCATGGCAGGCAGTGAAAAAACAGGATATGAATATTCCACAGACCATTTAATTGAAAATGCTTACTATATCCTCACACCCTCCGAAGATGTAGGGCTGGATAAAATCGGAGCCTACACAGAATTAGTCAGCTCTATTGGCGCCCTTCCTATGATTCTTACCTGGGAAGAGCATGACTTCATCACAGCTTCTATCAGTCATCTGCCTCACATTGTGGCTGCTTCTCTGGTAAATGTGGTGAAAAAACTGGATTCTCCCCAGGAACATATGAAGACCATTGCAGCAGGTGGTTTTAAGGATATTACAAGAATTGCCTCCTCTTCCCCTCATATGTGGCAGCAAATCTGTCTGGAAAATCCGGAACATATTTCCAAAGTGCTGGATGAATACATCCGCCAGATTGTTCAGGCAAAATACCTGGTAGACCAAAGAGATGCCAATGGTCTTTATCAGATGTTTGCAGATTCCAGGGAATACCGTAATTCTTTCAGTGACGCTGTGGGCGGTCCTTTACAGAAATCATTTGTGCTTTACTGTGATATTATAGATGAAACCGGCGCTATTGCCACCATTGCTACCATTCTTTCTATGAATGGCATTAGCATTAAAAATATTGGGATTCTTCATAACCGGGAATTTGATGATGGGGTTTTGAAAATCGAATTTTATGACGAAGAGGCAAAGAAACAGGCTGCAGAGCAGCTAACGAAACGAAATTATATCATTTATGAACGATAAGGCAGGTGTATGGTTGTATGATATTTCAAAAATCTTCTCCTTTAAAGGGAGAGTTGACCGTTCCCGGAGATAAATCCATTTCCCACCGGGCTGTAATGCTGGGCGCTATTTCCGAAGGCACTACCCGTATCACACATTTTCTGGAAGGGGCAGACTGCCTCTCTACCATAGATTGTTTCCGGGCTATGGGCGTTGACATCAGGCGCACCCCTTCTGAAATTCTCATTCACGGAAAGGGACTGCACGGCCTGACTCAGCCCAAAAGTATATTAAATGTAGGGAACAGCGGCACTACGACCCGGCTTATCAGCGGAATTCTGGCCGGACAAAATTTTACCTGTGAGCTTACCGGAGATGATTCAATCCAAAAGCGTCCCATGAAACGAATCATCACACCCCTTACTGCTATGGGCGCCTGTATAGAAAGTATTCATGGAAATGGCTGCGCGCCCCTTCGGATTCAGGGCAAGCCATTAAATCCTGTTTCTTATAACTCTCCTGTAAGTTCTGCTCAGGTAAAATCCTGTATTCTCCTGGCTGGCTTATATGCAGAAGGCCAAACCAGCGTGACCGAACCCTATGTTTCCAGAAATCATTCGGAACTGATGCTGTCCGCTTTTGGAGCCCAGGTAGAATGTAAAGATACTACTGCTTCTGTTCTTGGACATCCAAAGCTTCATGGACAGTCTGTAGATGTTCCGGGAGATATTTCTTCTGCCGCGTATTTTATTGCCGCCGGACTTTTAATCCCGGGATCTGAAATTTTGATTAAAAACGTAGGCATCAATCCTACCAGGGACGGAATTTTACGGGTATGCGGACAAATGGGCGCTAACATACAGCTTCTCAATGAGCGGAAAGAAGGATTGGAGCCTGTGGCAGACCTTCTGGTAACTTCCAGTTCTTTAAAAGGTACCGTCATTGAGAAAGGTCTGATTCCAACCCTTATTGATGAACTCCCTGTCATTGCGGTAATGGCTGCCTTTGCCAATGGCACTACCATAATTCGGGATGCAGAAGAATTAAAGGTGAAAGAATCCAACCGTCTGGACATTATTGTACATCATTTACAGGTCATGGGAGCAGATGTTACTCCAACAGAAGATGGCATGATGATCAAAGGCGGCGCTCCTTTGCATGGGGCTGTTCTGGACAGTCATCTGGATCATCGTATTGCTATGGCCTTTGCAGTGGCAGGTATGGCAGCAGAAGGAAAAACGGAAATCACCAGAGGAGAATGCGTGGATATCTCTTATCCGGAATTTTACCGGGATTTGACAGCGCTGACAATTCTATAGTAAGTTCTGGCTGTGATACTATAAATCACCACATACATGACAGCAAAAACCAGGAAACAGATTCCTGTGCATACTGCATACATTTCTGTATTTTCCATGTTCATGAGAATTAAAATCTTATTGAACATGGGAAAGGCTGCTGCCACATGGATTCCTGCTGTAATCAAGGGCAGGAAGAAAACAGTCACTACCTGGGAACGGATGGATGCTTTCACTTCTTCCCTGCTCATACCTACCTTCTGCATAATAGCAAACCGTTCCTTATCATCATACCCTTCTGAAATCTGTTTGTAATAAATAATCAAAACCGTTGCCATAACAAACAGCAGTCCCAAAAAGATACCAATGAAGAAAAGTCCCCCGTAAATCCCCATAAAACTTTGTCTTGCATTCACACTGGATTCCATAGTACCATAATACCCATTTTCTGCCATAAGATTATAAACAGCTTTTTGAAATTCTTCCTGTTCTTTCTCTTTGGCATTGGTGTCAAATCCATAGTAAATGCGGATGTTTCCTGCAATGTCTGTCAAAATTTCTTTTTGTTTCTCATATAATTCCTGTATGTCTTCCATGTTGGGCATTACTATAAACTGGGTATTGGCAATATTAGCTGCAATAATACCATTTCCTGGAAAACTTTTTAACCGCTCTTTTATCACATAATTCCGGTCAAAAATCTTCATCCTGGGATGCTTATACTCTGTGCGGTTACTGTATAGCAGCACTTCCCCTGGTTTTAATGTTTTGTTTTCTCCCATTGCCTTATTGTAATCTTCTAAAGGCACAAACATTAGGCTCTGAACTGAATCCATTTCTGTCAGCTTTATCTCTCTGGTCACAAGAAAAGTATCCTCCTGCAAGATAGCGCCAAAGGCAAGATAACGGTACTCCATCTCCTGTGTCGCTTCTATACCAGATTCTTTTTGAAGCTGTTTCACTGCTTCTACCGCTTCCCCTGCAGTTTCCAGATTTTCATCATCTGCATACAGGGCAAGCTGATTGGGATATCTGGAACGGATAATATCCTCCATCCCCACCATTAAGGAGGTGGTGCAAGCTACCATAAGCAGTACGCCTGTGGACAAAATGCAGATATTTGCCAATCCTACTGCATTTTGTTTCATACGGTAAATCATGCCGGAAACACTGATAAAATGTCTGGTTTTGTAATAATAGCCCTTGTGGCTTTTCAGTATTTTTAAAAGGGCAATACTTCCTGCTGTAAACAGCAGATAGGTCCCAATCACCACCAAAATCACGGCCACAAACACCAGAAACAGGGACGTCACCGGATTTTCTGTGGTAATGGCAAGATAATATCCTGCACCTGTGCACAAAAGTCCTAAAATTGCCATAAACCACTTTGCCTTTGGTTCTTTTTCTCCCATATTTCCTGCGTGAAGAAGTTCAATGGGATTCGCTGTTTTTATCTGTCTCAGGGCATTTAGGAAAATCAGGGTATAAATGCCAAGAAACAGAACCATGGTTTCCACTACTGCCCTTGGAGAAAGAAAAAATCCAAGAGGAATTTCACCGCCTATCATGCGGGACACCAGTAAAAACATAGCTTTATCCAGGGCAATTCCAAATAAAAGTCCTGCTGTCAGAGTAAATATGGCTGCATACAGGTTTTCCCATGCAATGAGGCGGTAAAGATGATGCTTTTCCATTCCCAGAATATGAAACAGACCAAATTCTTTTTTTCGCTGTTTCATGAGAAAACTGTTGGTATAAAAGAGAAAAATCAGCGCAAACAGCCCAATAACTACACATCCGAACTTCATGGTAAAAGTCATGGTAGCGTCTCCTATCATATCGCTTAAACCAGGATTTAAGGACAGGGATTTCACAATATAAAACATGGCTACTGTAAAAATGCAGGTCAGCAGATAAGGTATGTAAAGTCTCCTGTTTTTCTTCAGACCGCTGGCTGCCAGCTTGGGATAAAAAAGTTTATTCATACTGCTCACCACCTGTTGCCAGAAGTGTCAGGGTATCGGAAATTTTCTGATACATCTGTTCATTGGTCTGCTCACCTCTGTAGATTTGATGGAATACCTGACCATCTTTAATAAACAGCACCCGCCCTGCATGGCTTGCTGCCCTAGCAGAATGGGTTACCATAAGAATGGTCTGCCCTTCCTGGTTAATGGTATGGAAAATTTCCAGAAGTCCTTCTGTGGATTTGGAATCTAAGGCCCCTGTTGGTTCATCTGCCAGAATTAACTTAGGGTTTGTGATTAGCGCCCTTGCTACTGCTGCTCTTTGTTTCTGTCCTCCGGAAACCTCATAAGGGTATTTTGCCAGAATCTCTGTAATGCCAAGCTTACTGGCAATGGGCTTTAATCTTCTGTTCATTTCCTGATATTTCTTGCCGCTTAAAACAAGGGGCAGAAAAATATTGTCCTGAATGCTAAAAGTATCCAGCAGATTAAAATCCTGAAATACAAATCCCAGATTTTTTCTGCGGAACGCAGAGAGCTCCTTTTCCTGAATCCCACACAGATTTTTTCCATCCAGGTATACCTGCCCTTTAGTTGGCTTATCCAGAGCAGCCAGAATATTTAAGAGGGTTGTCTTTCCAGAACCGGACTCTCCCATAATTGCCACATATTCTCCCTTTTCCACGGAAAAAGATACATCTGATAATGCCTGTACCTGATTTCCTCCGAAACGGGTGGTGTAAATTTTTTGAAGGCCTTGTGCCTCTAAGATTGTCATACGTGTAACCTCCTTATTGTTTGTGGCTTTATTATAGCAAAAGAGCCAAAATACCTGACATTGAATCAGGTGACATTTTGGCTCTCTCATGTGACATTTTTGTAAGATGGATTATTCGCAGTCCAGCTTTATGGTATTAAAATCAATGGACACCTCAGTCCCTTTTCCGATTTCTGAGGTAACTGTAATCTTATGGGAAAGCCTCTTGGCTGTAAGGCGGCAAAGATACAGCCCAAGTCCTGTAGCCTTCTTATCGGCCCGCCCATTATATCCGGTAAAACCATGGTCAAAAATACGGGGCAGATCTTCCTTGGCAATTCCCATACCGGTATCTTTGATTCTCAAAACCTTATCCGCACCTGCTGTAATGGTGATGCTCCCCTGATCCGTATATTTTACTGCATTGGATAAAATCTGCTGGAGAATAAACAGGAACCACTTTTCATCTGTAAGTACCTCCATGTTTACCGGCTCATATACCAGACGGATTCGCTTTCTTACAAATAAAGGGGCATATTTTCGGATAGCCTGACGGATCACCCCATCCAGGTCACAGTTTTGAAACACAAAGTCTGTGGAAGTGCTTTCCAGACGCAGATATCCCAGTACCATTTCCACATACTGCTCAATGCTAAATAGCTGGGCTGCCAGCTCCCGGTGTTCCTCCGTATCCTCACTTTGCAGAATCATCCGCATAACGGAAATAGGTGTTTTAATCTGATGCACCCAGGTAGTATAATATTCCATGCTTTTTTTGCTTTCTTCCTGCCACTGAGTTTCTCTGGTATCCAGAATCTTTTTTAGCCCTGTGGCAAGTTCCTGTAAGTCCTGTTCGGTTAAGGTAAAAGCCTTGGGAAGCCCATCTGGCAAAAGCGGAAGATTATCAATAATTTTCTCATATTCTTTGTGGCGTTTCCAATAAGAAAGGTAATGAATGCCAAGCACAACTGCTGTCATAAGCAGGCAAAGACATGCCGCATAAATCACTGCCTCCCACTCCAAATCATATAAAGAAAACACCAGTACAAAAACCAGAGAAAAAGCTAAAAACATTCCTGCGCTAAAACGATATTGCCAAATATAGGACCAAAGGCAATTACTTTTCTTTTTATTCAATGATGTATCCACTTCCTATCTTTGTTTTAATAAAATCACAAAGCCCTGCCTGCTCCAGCTTTTTCCTCAGTCTTGTGACATTCACTGTCAGGGTATTTTCTTCTACATAATCATCCATCTGCCATAACCGGGTCATCAGGGTGTCCCGGCTGACCACCTTGCCTTTTTGTTCCAACAGAGTCTTTAAAATCCGAAATTCATTTTTGGTAAGTTCTATCTTCTCCCCGTCATAAAACAAGGTGGTATCATTCAAATTCAGTACAGCGCCTTTATGCTCCAGAACCGGAATTTTTCCTGCCATATCATAGGTTCTGCGAAGGACTGCCTGAATTTTTGCCATCATTACCGTTAAATCCACTGGTTTGGGAATAAAATCATCTCCACCCATATTCATAGCCATAACAATGTTCATATTATCAGAAGCAGAAGAAATAAATACAACCGGCACATTGGAAATTTTCCGTATTTCACTGCACCAGTGATAGCCATTATAAAAGGGCAGCATAATGTCCATTAATACCATATGAGGGTCAAAATTTAAAAAAGCAGAAATCACATTCTGAAAGTCTTTCACGGTTTCCGCCTGATTACCCCAGGAGTCAATTTGTGTTTTCATGGCTTTTGCCATAGTAGCATCATCTTCCACAATTAAAATTCGGTACATATGCTTTCTCCCTTCTCTATCCGCTCCACCGGAAATGTCATTTCTACTCCAAAGCCCCCCTGCTCACCATGATAAAAGGCAAGGGTTCCTCCATGTGCCTCTACAATCTGACGGACAATCAGCAATCCCAATCCATGCCTTGGCTGGGAAATACCACTGTCACTTAGCATATAATGAGGCGTATTCTGTAGTTTTTGCATCATTTCTTCTGTAATTCCCACGCCTGTATCTTCCAGCATAACCTTACATTTCTTCCCTTCTGTCCGTATTTGAACAATGATTTCGCATCCTTTTGGATTGTGTACCTGGGCATTGGTTATGAGGTTTCCAAAAGCCCGTTTTAACAACTCTTTATCTCCCTGCATCAGGCACCCCTGTAGCTTCTCCTGAATCTCCCACTCTATGGGATATTTCCCTTCTAAATCCAGGTTCAAAAAGTCCACCACTACCTGACGGACAACAGCCAGCAGGTTCAGCGTTTCCATACGAAGGGGCTGCATATGATATTCCAGCTTTGAAGAGAGATTCAGGTCATTAATCAGGTTTTTCATCCGTATGCTCTGCTGACGGATAATCCCGGCCTTCTTCCGTTCTTCCAGAGGAATCTTTTGATTCTCTTCCAACTGGGCTGCATAGCCCATAACCATGGACAGAGGAGTTCGGATATCATGGGAAACACCGGAAATCCAGTTCGCCCTGGCGCTCTCTCTTCGTTTTAGTTCTCTCTCCTGCATTCGAAGCTTCTCTGAAACCTGATTCATGGCCTCCGCCAACTGGGAAAAGAGTCCTTTTTCTTTTACATAGACTTCCTTGTTTGGCAATTCCTCGATTCCCTTCACAATGGGTCTGACAGATTTTAAAATACCTGAGGTAGTCACCATATAAATCAACAGAATAACTCCCAGGTTTGCCAGGAAAAATACAGCCAGCATTTTGGGAAATCCTTCGATTAAGGAGTAATCATAGGTATTATGCATCATCTTCCAATAAGCTTTCTTGGGATGTCCCAGAACCAGCAAATCCGCTCCTTTGGAAGCTGTTGTTGTAGGATAATCTGCGATATACCCAAGAGTAAGGGCAGAGATTTCTGAAATTGTATAATGCAGTGGGATTTCTTTTGGAAGGTTCTCACTGTGCCAGAGGACTTCTCCTGTACCATCCTGAATCAAAAGCCCCCATGCCTGATATTGCTCTAAAATCCCCTGTCCTTTCTCGGTCAGAATATATCCCCCAGATTCAGTTTCCTGTAATTCCCCTGTCAATTCACTGGTGCTGGCCCATCCTCCTGCATTGGAGACACTGCCATAGGTGAGATAAATCAGTAAGCCAAGATTTAAAACCAGCAAAATAAGCCCGGAACAAAGCAAAATGAGAAAAAATCGTTTCATTAATTTCAGAACACTTTTCATCTGCTATTCCTCCACCAGTAATTTATACCCAAGACCTTTCACCGTAATCAGAGAAACCGGCTTGGATGGAGTCAGTTCTATTTTTTCCCGAATTCTTCGGATGTGTGCCATCAGAGAATTTTCATATCCAAAAGGATTTTCTCCCCAGGCAGCCTCGCAGAGCTGGTCAATGGTCACAATTCGTCCTGCATTACGGTACAATGCCTGAAGAATCTCATATTCTTTGGCAGTAAGAGGAATCTGCTCTTTGCCCTTTATTACCTCTGCTCTGGAAAAGTCAATCTGGCTTCCCGCAAGTTTTACCAGAGGCGTCTCCTCCTTATAGGTTCTGCGAAGAATGGCTGCAGTACGAAGAAGAAGCTCCTGTGGCAAAAATGGCTTCACCAGATAATCATCTGCTCCTGCTAAAAGTCCTTTTAAGCGGTCTTCATCTTCTCCAAGAGCAGTGAGAAACAACACCGGTATCTCCGTAAATTTCCGCATCTTCTCCAACAGGGAAATCCCGTTTCCATCAGGAAGCATCACATCCAGCACTGCAAAGTCCGGCTTCCATTCTTTACATATGGCAAGCGCTTCTGTCATAGTTCCTGCTGTACGAAGCCTGGTATAATTTTCCTTCTGGAAAATAGAGCAAACCATCTGGCAAAGGCTCTCTTCATCATCCACAAGAAGAATCTTCTTTTGTTTTATATAGTCATAGGTCATATTATCCTCTTCCTCGCCTTCTTAATTCTGCTTCCACCGTAGGATACCGCTTTAAATCCGTATGAGGAATTGCCTCTGAGGCTGCCATAAGATGTACAAAATTATCCACTGCTCCAAACTGAATGTAAACCATTTTTTCCAACAGTTCTAAAATATCCTTCTGATACTCCTTATTTAACAGCATTTTCCCTGCACCCAACAAAGATGTATTCCCCGGAAGGACAATCTTATCACGCCTGATATCCGGATATAATCCAATGGTCACGCCAGATTCCTTGGAAATATGGGTTCCAAAGGCACCTGCAACATAAAATTTTTCAATATCCTTCATGGTGAGTCCTACTTCATGCATCATATATTCTACCATGGTTCCTGCTGCTGCTTTGGTCTTGAGAAATTCTTCGATATCCGATTGGTAAAAACAGAGTCCGGGAGCATATTCTGCCGCCAGTTCCCCTTCCCGTTCTGTGATTTTGCCAGAAACTTCCGGCTGAAGTTTTCCCTTCATATCGATCCACCCATTTAAAAACATCTGTGCCAGAAGGTCTACAATACCGGAACCGCAGATTCCCTTTGCCTCTCCTTCTCCTATGACATGAACCAGAACTTCCTGATCATGGATTTCCACCTGATCCACAGCGCCGGTCTCTGCACGCATCCCGGTTTTCACCACACCGCCTTCCAGAGCCGGCCCGGCCGCACCTGCTCCGACTACTAAGAAGTCTTTATTTCCGATTACCAGCTCTCCGTTTGTTCCAATATCCAGAAATACACAAAGTTCCTCTTGCTTATAGAGTTCTGTTGCCACGATTCCACTCAGGATGTCACCTCCCAGGTAGTTCGCCTGCCCTGGAAAACAATAGACATAACCCAGATTCGGAAACCCTAATTCTTTTGCCGGATAACAGTCCGGCTTCAAAGTCCGCACAGCATAAGGACTGGAGAATACACAAAAGGCATCCAGCCCCAAAAGGAAATGAATCATGGTAGTATTTCCCGAAAGAATCAAAGAACCCCATTTTTCACTTGGAATTCCTGTTTCCTCCTGTATCTGCCTAAACAACTCCAGGAAACTGTCTATGGTTGCCTTTCGGATTTCTTCCATTCGTTCCGGCTGGTCTTTTCCGTAAAAAATCCGGCTGAGAATATCCTCTCCAAAAGCAATCTGACGATTAAATCCTGACTTCTCACATACAGTTTTCCCTGTGTTCATATCAGCAAGGGCCACAGCAATGGTTGTGCTTCCCAAATCTGCATAAACGCCGTAATGACAGCCTGTAGTATCTCCCTCCTCTATATCTGCCAGTTCCCACTGACATCCTGTCCACACCAAAAATGCAGTAATCTTCCACCCCGCCTTATAACAGAGAGGATAAAATTTCTTTAACACCTTCAGACTGCAGCGGATTTCTCCAAATTCTGCCCTGAGTTCTCTGAGAATTCGTTCCTGATCGGAAGCAAAATCTTCTTCTGTTGGCCCAGAAAGCTCCATATAAATTTTTCTGCTCCATCCGTTTATTTCAGGAGAACGCAGCTCTTTTTTTACGATTTTCACTCTATTTTCATCCTTTCTCACTCTTGTTTCAAAAATGCTCTCATAATTAAGGTTATTTTATAACATCTGCCCCAGTTATTCCAGTGTGTTTTTCCTTCTCGTGGATTTGTAAGGTAAATGTAAGGTTGTGGGAAGGTTCCTGCAAGGTTTCTATTATACACTGGTTTCATCAAAGAAATTTGAAATTTTGCAATAAGAAGGGAGATATTTTATGAATATCATAGAAACGCAACATCTGACAAAATCCTACAAAAACTTTACTGCTGTGTCTGATTTGAATCTGCATATTAAAAAAGGCACTGTGTACGGTTTCCTTGGACCAAATGGCGCAGGAAAATCTACAACCATGAAAATGTTCCTGGGGCTTACCCAACCAACCTCCGGTTCTTTTTCCATTCATGGAAAACAATATCCCAAAGACCGGTTTTCTATTTTAAAAGAAATCGGCTCATTTATTGAAGCCCCTGCCTTCTATGGAAATCTTACGGGGGAAGAAAATCTGGATCTTATCCGGCGTATTCTGGGGCTTCCAAAAAGCAGTGTTTCAGACGTTTTGGAGCTGGTAGGACTGGAACGCTTTGGAAACCGTCTGGCAAAGCACTATTCCCTTGGTATGAAGCAGCGTCTTGGACTGGCAGGAGCTCTCATTGGACGCCCGCCCATCCTGATTTTAGATGAACCCACCAATGGTCTGGATCCGGTAGGCATCCACGAAATCCGCTCTCTCATTAAATCCCTGCCTCAGCGCTTTGACTGTACGGTCCTGGTGTCTTCTCACCTTCTGTCTGAAATTGAGCTTATGGCAGATGATATTGGTATCCTGAATCACGGCCATCTTTTATTTGAGGGAACCTTAGACCAATTAAAATCTCTTGCTATAAGCCGGGGATTTCCCACTGATCATCTGGAAGATACTTTTCTGGCTATAGTGGATGAAGATAATCAGAAACGAGGTGGCAGAAAATGAGTCTTTTCTTGGAATGGAAAAAACAAAAACGCACAGGATATGTAACTGCTTACGCTGGCTGCGGCCTTCTTGCAGCTGCCTTTCCCCTGATAAATACAGGTGTGCGCCCGGAAACCTTTCTCTCCCTTCCCGGGAATCCTCTGGACATTCTTATGAATGCCAACTGGCAGATGATTGCCATGCTAAATATTCTGGTCAGCATCTTAGGCGCATGTCTGATGTATCACACCGAATATGCGGAAAAAGGCTGGGAAAAAATGTCTTCACTTCCCATACACACCGGCAGATTGTTTCTTGGCAAATGTATAATTGCAGCTATGGGGCTGGCAGTTCTTTTATTTCTGGAATTTTGTTCTGTCACAGCCTGCCTGATTCACTGGTTTCCCCAGACACCGATTTTGGCAAAGGAGCTTCTGTGTTTTGCCGGTTTCCAGTTTATCATCACGCTTCCTACCGTGATACTTATGCTGGTCATTTCCTCTGCCTGTGAATCCATGTGGATTTCTCTTGGCATTGGTGTAATTTTATTATTTACCTTTTCCATTTTTCCTCAGGAAAACCTTGTACTGAGCCTGCTGCCTTTTTCTTCTCCATTTCAGCTTTTTTCCATGGCGCAGGAACAGGGACGGACTACACTGTTTATCCTGGTATGTCTTAGTGAAACAGTTCTTTTTCTTTTGGGAGAATGGTGTTATCAAAAAATCAGGAGGTCTTTTTCATGAACTTTTTTTCATACCTTACCATGGAACTAAAAAAATTGAAACATTCTAAAATTTTGCTGCTGCTTTGCATTCCGGTTCTTATGATGTGGCTGCCCAGTATTATTAATTCTGAAAAAATCTTTGATACCCAGCAGGTTCCTATTACACCGGAGCATAACTTTTTTATTCAGGGCTTTATGGGCATGGCCTGGTTTATGATTCCGGCTTCTCTCATTATCTGCGTGGTACTGCTGACTCAGACAGAACACCGCAGCCGGGGTATCTTAAAAATGCTCTCCCTGCCAGTAGATACGAAAAAACTGTGCCTTGCAAAATTTGTAGTTTTACTGCTTCTTGCCGGTATACAAATGCTTATGACTATTGCGGCTTACACCCTCAGCGCCCTCCTTGCTTCGAACGTGCAGGATTATTCCTTTCTTCTGGAACCCTCCTATGTATGGAGCGCTGTGTTCCGGCTGTATGTGGCGGCAATTCCCATGGCGGCTGTATTCTGGATGTTAGGCACCTTTCTGAAATCCCCTGTTTTTTCCGCAGGTCTTGGGCTTGCTTCCATTGTCCCTTCTGTTCTCATGATTAACACAAAGGTATGGTGGGCGTATCCCATGAGCTATCCTTTTTATCTACTCATGGTAGAATACGGAAAAGCAGCTAAAGGCGTCTATGAAACACAGATTGCCTGGCTGCCCTGGCTTCCCGCGGCTATTATCATTACCATCATTTCACTGGCTGTTTCCTGTATAGGATTTGACCGCATGGAAAGGAGTTAAATTTTATGAAAAGCAAAATATTTCATTTTATTTCAACTATCATGTTGTTTGTACCATGGAGCATTTTTCTCTTACGCATGAATGCCTGGGCGCTTCAGTCTCCGGCGGCAGAAATTTCCATTTCCTGTTACGCTGCTTTTATGATTTTCTCCGGTATTTTCACTATCTGGGGATATGCCAAAGAACGTGTGCGGGATTTGTGGATGCAAATCTGCTGTGTCATCAATGGACTCTATGGAGTAGTTGGGATTGGGGCATTTTGCCTGATGGGGATTTCGTAAAAAAAGCGCTTTTCCCACAATTCTACCACCAGTCGGTTGCCTTCTGCCTGCAAATACCCTACAATAAGCCTATCTTTTAGAAAGCAGGTGACATCTATGTATGAAATTGACAAGGAAGCTTTTGGAAAATTTCTGGCTCAGCAAAGAAAAGCCAAAGGCTACACTCAAAAAGCCCTGGCAGAAAAATTATTTGTATCGGACAAAGCAGTGAGCAAGTGGGAACGTTCCTTAAGTATGCCGGACATTTCTCTTTTGATTCCTCTTTCCGAAATTTTAGAAGTATCGGTAACCGAATTGCTGGAAGGCCGGCTCTTCCCAGAGGAAACCCATATGGAGCCAGACCAGGTAGAACTTCTGGTAAAAAAGGCTCTCACCTTTTCCGAGGAAACTCCGGAAAAAACCAGAGCGCGGAAAAAGAAATATGCCCTTCTTTTTGGAGGAAGCTGTCTCTTGGCCTTGCTGGAATTATTTGCAGGTTACTGGTATTTAGCAGAAAATTTCTCACAGGATTTACTTATATTTGAAGCTCTTTGCTTCTTCTTTGGTGGATATCTGTGGTTTTTTGCACAGGAGCGGCTGCCCGGCTATTATGATGAAAATAACATCAGCGCCTACAGCCATGGTCCTTTCCGTATCAACCTTGCTGGTATCCATTTTAATAACAGCAACTGGCCAAAGCTTCTGGCCTATATGCGCATATGGTTTACAGCCGCACTTGTAGCCATGCCAGTGCTTTTTATTCTTATATTTATAATATCTGGCTCTTTTTCCTGGAATGTCAACCAGGTGAATAAGATTTTTGTTCTTCTGTTTCTTGCCGGATTGTTCGTACCCATGTATTACCTTGGACGCAAGTATCAGTAACCTTGTGTTTCCCTGCAAAATGCACTATAATATGCACAGAAACAATGTTACGTATATCCAGGGAGTTATGATATGAATTGTGTTTGTATTATTGATGATGATAAAGAGCTTTGTGCTTTAATGAAAAAGTGTATGGAACAGGAGAATTTACAGGTCATCACTGCCCACAGCGGTGGGGATGGCCTGTTTTTCATGGAAAAACAGAAACAGAAGGCTCCTCTTTCCCTTATTGTTTTAGATGTGATGCTGCCGGATTTGGACGGTTTCCAGGTTTTACAAAAAATCCGGGAAAGAGACAACACCCCGGTGCTTATGCTCACCGCCAAAGATGGGGAAAATGACAAGGTGACCGGACTTTCCCTGGGCGCGGATGATTATCTTACCAAGCCTTTTAGCATTAAAGAGCTTATGGCCAGAGTCCATTCTCTTATCCGCCGCTATACCACCTTAAATCCTGGTTTTCCGATAGAGGCAGACTGCATTACTTTAAAAGACATGGTAATTGACAAAACCAACCGCATGGTTTTTGTCCACCAGCTTCCTATAGAGCTTACTGGCAAAGAATTTGATCTTCTCTCCTTCCTTGCCTCCAACAAAGGGCAAATCTTTACGAAAAAGCAAATTTATACCCAGGTGTGGGAGGATGCCTATGCCTTTGATGACAGCAACATTATGTCTTTTATCAGTAAATTACGAAAAAAAATCGAACCTGACCCGGAACATCCTTTTTATATTCTAACCGTTCGCGGTGTGGGCTATCGTTTTAACAGGGAGGCATGAGCATGAATCTGAATGTTTTACTTTTCATTTCCTTGCTATTGGCAATCCTGCTGATTCTGTTTCTGTATTCCCGCCTCCACAGACTTCAGGCGCAGCTTTCCCTGATTCAGCAGGTGTTAAAGGATATCAAAGGAGGGAATTTAAATCGTCGGGCACTTACCAAAATCCAGGATGAGACCAGGCAGATTTGTCTTGATATCAATGAAATTGCCAGCAACAGCCAGGCACAGCTCATTCAGCAAAAGCAGACCCAGCAGGCATACAAACAGCTTATGACCAGTCTCTCCCATGATGTGAAAACCCCTCTGGCTTCTCTGGTAGGCTATCTGGAAGCAGTAGAAGAACATCTTGTGGCCGGGGAGGAAAAAGACCAGTATATCCACGTTGCCGCCCAGAAAGCCCAGCACTTAAAACAGTTTGTGGAGCACTTATTTGAATGGGTAAAATTAGATGCCAGAGAACAGAGCTTTCACTTTGTTTCTCTGGACTTTTTTGAACTTTCCAGAAACATTGTGGCAGACTGGATTCCTCTTTTGGAGAGTCATGGATTTACCTATGAAATCGAAATTCCGGAATCCCCCTGTATTTTATCCGTAGATATCCATGCTTACACCCGTATTTTGAATAACCTTATGCAAAATGTCCTTGTTCACAGTCAGGGAACAAAAGTAAGACTGGAAATACAGGAACTGGACCAACAGGTGCAGGTAACACTCTCTGACAATGGAAGAGGCATAGCGCCAGAGCATCTTCCCCATATTTTTGACCGTTTGTATCAATGCGACCATTCCAGAAATGCCAGAGGTAACGGACTGGGACTTGCCATTACCAGAGAATTGGTGCAAGCTCATAAGGGAACCATTCTGGCAAACAGCACTCCAGGAATGGGCACTGAATTTCTCCTGACTCTTCCAAAAGCAAGGTAAAAACAAGATTGCGGCAAGGTTTTGGCAAGGTTGTTCCTGTATACTGTTTTTTGTAAGGAACTTCTTACCAGATAAGAAAGAAAAGTGAGGAATACAATATGGAAGATATGGTGATTCAAACCAGCCAGCTTACAAAAAAATATGGAGACCAGACCACAGTCAATCAGGTAAATCTCCATGTAAAAAGAGGACGTATTTACGGGCTTTTGGGCCGCAACGGCGCCGGAAAAACCACGATTATGAAAATGATTCTTGGGCTTACGTCTGCCACTTCCGGCAGTGTGGAACTTTTTGGCAGTACCCTTTCCGGAAATGAAAAACTTCTTTATCCCAGAATCGGCGCTATGATTGAAGCTCCTGGGTTTTACCCGAATTTAACAGGAACAGAGAATCTGGAAATTTTCGCAAGGCTTCGCGGCACTGCATCCAACCATGCAGTGAAACACGCCCTGGAGATTGTGGGCCTACCCTATCAGGACAAAAAAACTTTTGGCAAATATTCCCTTGGTATGAAGCAGCGCCTTGGGATTGCCAATGCTATTTTGCATGACCCTGAGCTTTTAATTTTAGATGAGCCTACCAATGGACTGGACCCCATTGGAATTTCCGAAATGCGGGATTTTATGAAAAAACTCAGTACCCAGCAGGGAAAAACTATTTTAATTTCCAGTCATATTTTGTCTGAAATTTCCCTTCTTGCTGATGATGTGGGGATTCTTGACCATGGTGTTCTTCTGGAAGAAAGCAGTATGAAAGACTTGGAAAAACGCAACAGCAAATACATTCTTTTAGAAGTTTCAGATATTCCCAAAACCCTGTTGATTCTGGAACGAAAGTTTCAGGTACAGGAATATTCCGTCCAGGATGAACACACCGTACAGATTTATGATACTTCTCTGAATATGGGAGAGCTGAACAAGGCTCTGGTTCTGGAGGGAATCACCCTTATGAACTCTGGCCTTTATACCCAGACTCTGGAAGATTATTTCAAAAACATAACAGGAGGTGAGGGAATTGCTTAAACTCATACAGATAGAATTTTTGAAACTGCGCCGCCAAAAACTTCTGTATTTCCTACTGCCCTGCTCCTTTGTGATGCCATTTTTTGCCTTTTTATACTTTCACTATTTGGGAGAAACCAATGTAAATCCTATGATGTTTTACAAGTGGTCTGCCTTCGGCTTTACTCAGTTTATGATTCTTCCTTTTGTACTTGGGATGCTGTGTGTAATATTCATGCATGAGGAAACCAGATATGATATGTTCAGGCAGCTCTGGATTGTGCCTGTAAATAAGATGGGATTGTTTTTCAGCAAATTTTTTGTAATTCTTCTGTATTCCATGAGCTTTATGCTTCTGAATGCAGCAGCCTCTGTACTCTTTGGAGTCCTTCCTGGATATTTCCCTTTTTCCTGGGCTGACACTCTGTTTTTGGTGGAACGTTGTCTGGAAATTGCAGTTCTCATAGGAATTTCCATGCTTCCTGTTTTGGCACTGTCTGCTTTGCAAAAGGGATATCTTTTTCCTGCTTGTATGATTTTGCTTTATCTCTTTGCAGGATTTTTCATGACCTCTGCTTGTCCCTATTTTCATCCTATTTCCTGTACCTCTATTTTAATTGCAAGAAACGGAATCATACCAGGGCTTACTCTCCCTTCGGAACTTTTGCCTGCCTTTCTCGGCATTCTTGTGTGGAGTCTGGGTTCTATTGCATTTGCCAGCCTGGCATTACGAAAAAGAAAGTAGGGTGAACATATGAAAACATTATTATGGGCGGAACTTCAAAAGCTCCGCCGCTCCAACATTCTCTTTGTTACTATTTTTGCAGTCTTTTTTGTGGCTATCCTGGTGTTTTCCGGTGGTGTTGTCATGGTATCAGAAGAACAATACGCCCTGAACCGCACTGGCTGGTACTTATCCACAGCACAGGTATGGGCTACATTATTCGTTCTGCCTGCCATGCTTGCGCTGTTTGGCAGCTATCTCATCTGCCGGGAAGAGCAGGATGATACCATGAAATCCCTGCTGCTGATTCCCGTGAGTAAGAGGGAGTTAACAGCAGCAAAACTTCTGGTTACTTTTGTGTTTGGCATTTTTATTTACCTCCTGCTTTTTCTTCTTACGTTTTCAGCAGAAGTAATTCTTCATACCTCAGAAGTTTCGTTTCAGATGTTTTTTCATTTTCTGAACATGTATCTACTGGAAGGCATCGGGGTGTTTCTGGCAGTTTCTCCGATTATTGCCCTGGTGCCCTACTGGAAGAAAAGCTACTGGCTGGCAATGGTTCTGGCTGAACTTTATTCTTTTGCAGGACTTTTCATGAGTATGTCGCCGGTTTTAAAAACCTTTTATCCCATCAGCGCCATCTTTGGCGTGTCCGGGTATTACGAAACCTCCCCGGAAGGCAGGTTTTGCAGCCTTCTGGTTCTGCTGCTGTGCGGAGGAGTTTCTCTTCTCTTCTTGCAGAGAACAAAGGGTCTACATTAAATATTTCTCTGCGTTTACTATTTTGGAGTCTGCCAGTTGTTTCAAAACACTGAAGACTCCTGTTTTTTCCCCGGAATCCTCTCCGTCCTCAATATTGGCAACATTTTTACTTACCATCTGGAGAGCAGACTTTTGCTGTGGACTGCATTTTATGGTTGCGCAATTAGCAATTTGCAGTCTTTCTAAAATAGCTTCCGGGGAAACATCTTCTTTTACTTTCAGGCTTGCGCAATTTTTCACAGTCACGCCGTCTTCGTCCTGTTCCAGCATAGCGGCATCTACCGTAAGGGAAGAGTGGTTTTTCACGATTTTCCCTTTCACAATTTCCAGTTCCTTGTATTCTGCGCCAATGGCACGGAAAGCTTCTACCTGACTTCTAAGCAGTGTAACAACACCGGATACCTGGAGGTTTTCCAGTTTCTCAATCCATGGGGTACTGCTTTTTTCTAATGTAAGAGAGCCATCAATGTACAGCTTTGTTCCATGCTTCTCCAACAGCATTTCATCCAGCACTGCATCTTTGCTGACATAGCTATAACCTGCGGGTACAACCTGTAATTCTGTATTTTCATCTACCATACCAATCACATCCGGAATCATTTCTTCCCTTGTAAGCAAGGTTTTTGTGACAAAATGAATGTGTTTGTCCTTTAAGGTTTCCAGATTGATTTTCTCATCCAGCACTCTCACTCTCCTGGCAGCAAAATAATTTCCATGTTCTTTTGCACGCAGAGGAAAATACGTGTCCATTTCAAAATCATCTTTCAGCTCTGTACAGTCATCTGGAATCACCATGGTGTTTCCATTGACCTGAATATTTCCAAGGCAGGATGCCAGACTTCTGGGGCATCTGACGCTGCCATTGACCTGAATACACTGATACTGCTTCAAAACCTCCTGGGCATCCTTCCCAATCCGCAAGGGTCCATTTACAAATAAAACACTATGTTCCTCAGGCACAGTATTTCCTGTGATTTCGTATTCCCCGTTTATCATGGATAAGCAGGCATCCTTTTCTAAATCTAAAGTAATTTCCACATTGGTAGTAACCGGAAGCTTATGGAGAACTTCCTTGCTTTTATTGTCCACCACAAGAATTTCTGCATTTAAAATAATCTGCTCATATCCAGCATAGTTTTCTTCTTTTATATTTCTTGCATCACAAATTTCCGTATTAATAACTAAATTTTTCTTCATATTCTTTTTCTTCCTTTCACACAGATTCGCTCCAGACTTTCCGAAGGCGCTTTCTCGCTGACGCAAGACGGGAACGCACGGTACTGCCTGATAATTGAAATAAGTTTCCGATTTCAATGGAAGTGTAACCTTCCAGATACCGCATGACGAAGATAACACGTTCTTCGTCCGGCAACAAATCCAGCATCTGAGAACAGTCGATTTCTGTATACTCTCCTGTCTCCTGAGCTGTTTCCGGCAAAGTCTCCGCTGCGGTTTCAAAAGCACCGTGACGGACATAATCCACATACAGATTCCGAATGGTCCGATATAGCCAGGCTCTTTGCTGTCTCTGATTTAGATTTGCAAGAACAGGTTCACTGTTCATAGCTCGCAAATATCCTTCCTGAACCAGGTCTTCTGCCAGAGCCTCCTTGCCAGTCATATTTCTGCACCAGGCAAGCAGCTCCTGATAAAATGCCTGATATAAATGTTCAATCACGGTTTCTCCTCCCTTCTGGTTTTATTTTGTCTTGGAAATTCCTGTTACATTAATAGAACGAATGAGAAACCTAAAGTGTTGAAAGAAAATGAAAAATTTTGTAGCATTCTTTATAATTTCCATTCATAGTAAAAGGACTCCACGCCATCTTCTACTATGGTCTCTGCTTTTACAAATCCATTCTTTTCCAGAACTCTTCTGGATGCTGCATTGGCGGCATATAAAAAAGCCCCCTGTTCCTTCACCTGATAATATTTCTGTAGTTCTTCCAAAAATAAGGCAAGTGCCTGTGTAGTAATCCCTTTATTCCAAAATTTTTTGTCAAAAAGACAGTAACTAAGCATGCCATTTGGTGATTCTTCTGTATTTATATTGTAGCACCAGATATCTCCTATATATGTTTCGTCATAATAAATCGTCCTTCCAAAACTGGTTGCATCTGGTCTTTGTGTTTCTTCAAAAGCCTTCAGTGCCTCTTCTTCTGTCTGGACTGTACTGGGAAGCATGCGTTTAATCTCAGCATCCTGAGTTTTCTGGAAATAAATTTTCACATGTTTTCTGGTTCTTTCTTTTAAGGAGATATGGTTTTGCAGTTCCTTTAGCACATCTTCTATATAAAATTGTAATTCTGCTGGAATGTCCATTCTTCCCGGAAGAACCGCCTGTATCTGCCTTTTTAGACATTCTTCCCGAACTGCATATTGAGCTTTCCCTAATTGTCTTTCTTTTATTACCCTTTTCCGAAACTTTGCATAGTCTTCTGTATCCTTTGTACCTACATGGAAAATCCCATACAAGTCATGCTCCAATATGTAAACAATCCATTTTCCAATCCAACCTGGTGTAACATAGTTAAAATCATAATTTTTGTATACTGGCACAGGTTCCTGATTTTGTATATTTGACTTAATTTGCAGTATTCTGGGACAATTTTCACCCCATACTTCTGGTATTCTTAAAATAATTCCCTGTGTACCCAGTTCTTCTTGTATCATTTTTTCACAGACAATTTTGTAAGTTCCATAGGTACTCACAGATTTTGGTGTATCTTCTTCGTAGTGACCACACTCAGGCGCTCCGTCAAACACATTTGCAGTAGAGAAAAAAATCAACTTTTTCTTAGCATCTCTTTTTACATACTCTGCCATTCTTTGATGAGCATCTATCTGTTGTTGAAAATCACCTCTCAGACAGGAAATTAAAATATCCCAGTCTTTCTTTCCTAATATAGTTTCTAAATTCCCTTCTTCTTTCAAATCGTAAAAAAACATTTGTTCATCTGCTGCATTCTCGCAGTTCTTTGAGCGAAATGTTCCTGCCACATACCTACATTTTGTTTGCAGAAGTTTCTTCAAATATCCACCAATGTAACCGCTTGCTCCAAAGATTAATACGTTTTTCTCCTGAATCTGCACTTTAATCACCCTTCCCAAAGATAACCCTTATCATTCAATAAAAGCGCCGCATCACTGCAAACGCCTAGCGCATTTCTAAAACACAATTTTTATACCATTAGGTTCCATTAACTTTTGAACCAGTTCTCTACTCGTCATTGATATTTTTTCATCAACTTTCAAATCAAAAGCAGTTATTCCCATTACCGTTATATTTCCTGTTCTTCCCTGAGAAATAAGATTTATCATGGCTTCTTCTGACATCTCTACATGTTCCTGGAACATATGCTGTACGAACTTCGGTGTACTGAATAAAATAATTTTAGAACCTCTATTCTGTGGATTGGTTCTCCTCATTACAGAATCAATCTTTCCGGCAGCACCCTTATCATCCGTCAACACACAAAGTTTTCCATCGGAAACACCAGGCAGATAAGATAAAATATGTACACATATGGATATTAATTCTTCCCCTAAATTATCATGATGTTCTTTATTTCCTCGTACTGTTGTGAAAAATCTTTTGTATAAGTCTGATGATTTTACAGTCTTTCCCTCAATCACTTCTGAATAAAGCTTTGCATCTGACTTCAAGGTTTCTTCAATCGTGCTTACAGGTGATTTTACCATTCTAACCGCCCACGTTAAGTACTCGTTTATTTTATCATTGGAAGAAAAACATTCAGATAATATGTCATATGTAAACTCTTCATTATATAGGATGACCGGAACTCCGGCATCGTTCATACTTTTTATGAACGCAATATACTTTTCTATCAGTTTGTGCTGATCCGATGCTAATTCCATCAAAATACATCTTGTAATAAAAACAGCTATTCCGCGTTCGCAATAATAATTTATCAGAATGTCTTTCTCTTTATCTGCTAAATTTGAGTGCCTTTGAAAAGAACATGCATCATAAAAGAACACTTTTTCAATTGAGAAAAAAATACTTTTTATTTCACTAATCTCAGTTTCGACAAATGATTCTACCTCACAAAAATTGCTTGGGCTTTCAGTATATGTGGTTGCCATATCTTACTCCCCCTTTATCTTTCGATACAATTCTCGCATATTATGAAGAACCTTCTTTAATGTGCGCTCGTTAATATATTCCTCTTCAATATATTTTCTTCCCAGGCTTTCCACCATAGTCTCTAAATGAGAAAAATCATCCTTATTTGATGAATCCATGATACTTTCATCTAGCCATAATTCAGCTAATCTCTGCTTTATCCCGGTTCTATCCACATTAAGAATTTGTTCCGATAATGTATTTCCTGTTATTAACTCTAATTCAAGACACCTAATTAATACTGACATGTACGGAACTTGATAATATGACATTAATCGGATGATTGTGTCCGTTTTATCATCCTTTGATTCATCCTTAAACTTTGAGTACATTCTTCTGAAACTAATCTCCGGCATCAGCAACATACCCGCAAACAAATTAGCTGCATATTCTTCTTCATGCTCATAATAGTGATCATCTGCAAACTCCACCTTAGACACAAATTCATTTTCCTGAAAGAAAACATGATAGATTTCATGAGCAATCGCAAAATTCGCATTTACTCTAGGCAATGATGTATTAATTACAACATATCCCAGACCATCACCTTTATAACACAGTGCTCCTATTTCATCATCTGCAAAGGGCATTTCAAAAACAAGAAATCCTTTCCTCTGAAATGAAGTCCTTACGATCTGAAGAATGTTAAGAAGATCGCTATCATATTCAATTCCTGTAAATGAGCAAAACCGTTTCATCTTGCAGTTTATTTCCTCATAGTTTTTTTCACTATATGCAATGATTTTTCGTAAACGCTCTACATTCATCCATTATCTCCTGGCTATATTCTCAAATCGACTTTTTGCACTCATCACTTCGTCGATATTCTCCATCAGTTCCATTAATTGGTTTGCAATCTGCTCTTGCTTATGAGACGGTTCTCCAGCATAAAATGCTATTTTACTCATGGAAAAGCTTCCCACCTGAGGAATAACAACAGAATCTGCCAAAAAGTATTCTATACGCTTTCCCAATCCACGTGCTATCTTCTCCATATCCGTACCACTTTCTTCTTGCGAACCAGTCAGTAAGCGTGACATCTTATTCTTATCGATTCCGGTAATCATGCTGAGGTAAGTCTGCTTGATTTTCATTTCAGATAAGTATTTGTTTACATTGCTTATAAACTTTGTCATGACACCCTCTCCTTTTTCCTAAATTATAAGATTTTTCTTTTCTTAGTTACTATTATACTCTTATAACAGCATACTGCAACCATTTTATCTCATTATTTGAGATTTTTCTTTTTTAAAATGTCTCTTGCTATTCTATCATCATCGCATCCCCAAAACTAAAGAACCGATATCGTTCCCTCACAGCCTCCTCATAAGCCTTCATAATATGCTCCTTCCCTGCCAGTGCAGAAACCAGCATAAGAAGCGTGGATTCCGGCAAGTGGAAGTTTGTAATCAGCGCATCAATCATCTTAAACTTATATCCAGGATAAATGAAGATTTCTGTCCATCCGCTTTTTGCCTGAAGGATTCCATTTTCATCCGTAGCAGACTCCAGCGTTCTGCAGCTTGTAGTTCCCACTGAAATCACTCTTCCACCATTTTTCTTGGTGTTATTAATAAGTTTTGCCTGGTCTTCCTCCACCACATAAAATTCTGAATGCATGTGATGTTTTTCTACATCATCCACTTTCACCGGACGGAAGGTTCCAAGCCCCACATGGAGGGTCACATGAGCAATCTTTACTCCCATATCCTGAATCTGCTGCAACAATTCTTTGGTAAAATGAAGCCCTGCAGTAGGTGCTGCGGCGCTTCCTTCATTTTTGGCATACACAGTCTGGTAGCGTTCCTTGTCCTGAAGCTTGTGGGTAATATAAGGCGGCAGAGGCATTTCCCCAAGCTGGTCCAAAATTTCCTCAAAAATCCCATCATAAGTAAACTGAATCAGGCGGTTGCCCTCTTCCACAATGTCCAACACTTCACCAATCAAAAGCCCATCTCCAAAACTGATTTTTGTCCCTGGTTTTGCCTTCTTACCAGGCTTTACCAGGGTTTCCCAGATATTGTTTTCTTTTCTCTTTAAAAGCAAAATTTCAATTCCCGCATCTGTACCCACTTTGCTTCCATACAGACGGGCAGGAATTACCCGGGTATCATTAATCACCAGGCAGTCTCCTGGATTTAAGTAATTTACAATGTGTTTAAAATCCGTATGCTGGATTTCTCCTGTTTTCTTATCTAAATGCATCAATCTGGAAGAAGAACGATCCAAAAGCGGATCCTGGGCAATGAGTTCTTCCGGTAAATCATAATAAAAATCTGCTGTTCTCATAACTTGTTTCCTTTCTATCTCTATCATAAAAATCTCTGATAATATGTATCAAGCTGTCTCTGGTTTTTCAGTATGATTATTTTTCGGTATACTGCTGCTTTTCACTGTAAAACCTCAGAAGAAAATATACCACATCTTTTTCCAGAAGTATAGACTTGTCCTTATAAACTTTGTATCAGTAAATAAAAGAAAAAGGCCATCTACGTTTTTTATGGTAAATGACCTTATAGCCAAGTGCGAACACTCATATCACTATTTCATTGTTGCTATTTTACATGATTTTATTTTCATAATCTTGAAGTTCATGAAAAATGTTGTCTATGAATACTAAATTTCCTTCAATTCGATATAATATAAAATATCTATGCCTAAGGAAATGAATTCGACGATATCCCAGAGCTCTAAGTCGCGGATTATCACAAAGATTTAAACTTCCTGCAACATTTTTCAAATATTCTTTGGTAGCCTCGAAATCGTCAAGAACATTCTTGGCTGCCTGCTCATTTTTCTTTTCAAACAAAAGATATTGGATAAATCCATCTAAATCTGCTTCTGCATCTGCGGTAATGACAATATTATAATCCATATTTTTCCCTCATATCTGAAACAAAGGATTCAGCAGATCTATATTTCCCCTGTGCAACGGATTTTCTGGAGTTTTCAAGTTTCTCTAAGATATCTTCTTCAGACATAGCAACATACGGATTACGGACTCTTCTTTTTATTTCAAATGGAAATCCATTATTCGCCACAGCCTGAGTTAAAAACATTCGAATTGCTGTGGTAGTATCTGTTCCAAGCTCTTTAAAAAGTTGATCTGATTTTGTCTTTAACTCATCATCAACACGAATTTGAATTGTACTTGCCATTTTTATACCTCCGTTCTTTTTCTTTATCCTACCACATAAACAGTGCTATTTCAATACATTCGCACGGATTCAGCACCGTTTTAGCAAGAAACCAACGGAGTTCCCGCAGATTATTTATAATACACCTTATCCTCTTCCAGCAGTACTGCCTTATCCCCTCTTACGTCCACAACGTTGACGCTGCAGTTTGGAGGAACACAGCCATGCCAGAAATTTTCAATGCCGGCATCCTCATACACATTTTGCAAAAGGGCGCGAACTGCACACCCATGGGACGCAATGAGAATCGTCTTATCCTGAAGTTCCTCTCTGGAGGTAATATCGTCCCAAAATGCTTTGGTTCTGGCGCAAATCTGAGAGATTTCCTCTCCCCCTTCCGGCGCCTGATACTGCTCCGTATGATGGAAAAAATTATCCAGCATATTTCCTGGAAGAAGGGCAGAATCCCGCCCCTCCCAGGTTCCAAAAGAAATCTCCTGGATTCTCTCATCTGGATAAACAGGCACTTCTCTTTCCCCAAGCACCAATCTGGCTGTTTCTTTTGCCCTTTTTAAAGGACTGGTAAAGCAGCAGAAAAAAGGTACTTCTTTCAGCGCTTCTCCGGTTACCTTTGCAAGAGCAATTCCCTTTTCATTTAAATCCGTATCGGAAGCTCCCTGAAGTCTGCGTTCTACATTCCACCTGGTCTCTCCATGACGGACAATGTATAATTTCATAATCTCCCTACCCCTTAAGAACGCAAGGTTACATTTAATTTTCTGTCCAGATTTTTCAGAATGTTCTTCACAAAAGCATCCACAGCATTGGCAGTAAATTCTTCTTCCTTTGGAGTGAACAAGACGGTAAATGCCATACTCTTCTGATTTTCCTGAATCTGTTTTCCTTCATATACATCAAACAGTTCTACGGATTTCACATAATTGCAGGACTCTTTGATACACTCTTCAATCTGTCCGCAGGTAACTGCTTTATCCATAACCAAAGCCAGGTCACGTTTTTCTTCCTGGAATTTTGGCAGTGGAGTGAAGACTGGTGTAATGCCATACCACTGAGATAAAGCTTCCATATCCAGTTCCAGAATGTAGGCAGAAGTACGCATATCCTCACTGTCCTGAATTTCGTAGGAAACTTTTCCTAAATAGCCCACTTCCTGTCCATTGCAGTGAATGGATGCTGTCTGGTAAGGATGAAGATAGGTTTTCTGTGCAGGTTCATAAATAAAGTTTACAAACAATGCTTCTGCCACAGTCTCTGCCAGACCTTTTAAAGTATAGAAGGATTCTTCTTTTCCAAACACACCAATGCAAAGGGTTTCTCTTTCATCTGGATATTCCGTAAGTGGAAGTTCTTTTGGAAGGAAAATGCTTCCCATTTCAAAAATACGTCCCTCTAAGGTTCCCTTTTTCTGATTTCTGGCAATGGCATGAATCATAGCCGGAGCCAGGGTGGTTCTCATAAGAGACAAATCCTCATTAATGGGATTCATAATGCGGATGGCATGTCTTTCTTTTGCATCTTCCGGAAGATTTAATAAATCTAAATCAGATGGGGAGAAGAAAGAATAATGAATTCCTTCATAAGCTCCGGCGCTGCACAAAGCTTCCTTTACTTTTAAGGTTGTTTTCTGTCTGGTATTCATGCCTCCGGTAGTTACCCTGGCTGTTGGCATAAAGGTAGAAGTCACATGGTCATATCCATACATACGAATTACTTCTTCTGCAATATCAGGATAATCTTCTACATCCTCACGAAATGCAGGAACCTGAATGGTCAGCTCATTCCCGGAAATCACAGGCGCAAACTGCAGATTTTCAAGAATACGGATGATTTCTTCGTCCGGAACCTGAATACCCAGCACCTGATTTACTTTTTCCACGCTGATTTTCATTTCCACCGGCTGGATAGAATTTCCTGTATTCACATCCAGGTGTGTAGAAGATACTTTTCCGCATCCCAGTTCTTCCATGAGATGAAGAGCACGTTTCATAGCCATGACTGTGGTATATTCATCCACACCTTTTGCAAAACGGGCGCTGGAATCAGAAGACTGTCCAAGAGCCCGGGAACTCTTTCTTACATTATCCCTGGCAAATTTTGCAGCCTCAAACATCACCTCTGTGGTGGTATCGCGAATTTCAGAATTTAATCCTCCCATAATACCTGCCAGAGCAACCGATTTCACACCGTCACAGATAACTAGGTTGGATGGATTTAAGGTGAATTCCTTTTCGTCCAGTGTTACGATTTTCTCTCCTTCTTCTGCTCTCCTTACCCGGATTTCATTTCCTTCCAGATAAGAACAGTCAAAGGCATGCATAGGCTGTCCCAGTTCTTTTAGCACATAATTAGTGATATCCACCACATTGGAAATGGCGTCAATACCAACCAGGGCAAGTCTTCTTTTCATCCATGCCGGAGACTCCCCGATTTTCACATCATGTACATAATGTGCAATGTAACGCGGGCAGATATCCTGTGCATCTACGGACACCTGGAAGCCTTCTTTTTTCACTTCTGTCTCTGTATAAGTAAGGGCAGGCTCATGAAGCTTTGTCCCAAGAACAGCAGCCACTTCTCTGGCAATACCAAAAATGCTCTGGCAGTCTGGTCTGTTTGCAGTAATGGCAATGTCAAAAATCCAGTCATCCAGTCCCAGAATCGGCTTTACATCTGCGCCAATTTCGGCATCCTCCGGCAATACCAGAAGTCCATTGTAACCTGCGCCTGGATACATGTTTTCGCTGACACCCAGTTCTACCCCTGAACACAGCATACCAAAGGATTCATAGCCTCTTAATTTCCCTTTTTTAATGGTCATAACGCCTTCAATGGTCTTATGATCCTTGGCTGTGGCATATACGGTTGCTCCAACCAACGCCACCGGATATTTACCTCCTGCCTTTACATTATCTGCGCCGCAGCAGATCTGCAGAAGTTCTTCTTCTCCTACGTTGACTTTGCAAAGGCTTAAATGGGTGTCTGGAATTTTCTCACATTCTTCCACATATCCAACTACAACCTTACTGATATCTTTTCCTACTTCCGTTAATTCCTCTACTTCAAACCCACAGGAAAACAGCTTTTTCTCTAATTCTTTTGGGTCCACATTTATATCAACGTAATCCTTCAACCAGCTTAATGGTACTAACATAACAAACCTCCGTCTTTTTTAATCATCAATCTGTTTTAAAACCCGTAAGTCAGATTCAAACAACAGTTTAATATTATTGATACCGTATTTCAGCATAGCAGTACGTTCAATACCGATACCAAAGGCCAGACCACTGTATTCTTCTGAATCAATACCGCAGTTTTCCAACACCTTTTTGTTTACGATTCCGGCGCCTAATACTTCAATCCATCCGGTTCCCTTACACAGCTTGCAGCCTTTTCCGCCACAGGCAAAACAACTGCAGTCTACTTCTACAGATGGCTCTGTGAATGGGAAGTAAGATGGTCTTAATCTTGTGGTGGTTCCCTCTCCGTAGATTTTCTGAACTAACACGTCCAGCATACCTTTTAAGTCGCAAAGAGTGATTCCCTTGTCTACTACCAGACCTTCCATCTGGGTAAACATTGGAGAATGGGTGGCATCATCATCAGAGCGGAACACCTTACCAGGTGATAAAATTTTAATGGGAGGTTTTCTGTTTTCCATAACATGAATCTGTCCCGCTGAAGTCTGGGTACGGAGCAGAAATTCCGGTGACAGATAAAAGGTATCCTGCATATCACGTGCCGGATGGTCCTGTGGTGTATTCAGGGCAGTAAAGTTATAATAATCGGTCTCAATCTCAGTTCCTTCAAAAACCTCAAAGCCCATGGAGGAAAATACATCAATCAACTGATTTCTCACCTGAGTAATAGGGTGAAGATTTCCTTTTGTTTTCTTCACAGCAGGCATGGTAATATCAATTTTTTCATTTTCATATCTCTGCTGCAGCTCTTTTGCTTTTAACTTTACATCCAGCTCTTCAAAGCATGCGGCAGCCCACTCCTTCAGCTCATTGACACTTTTTCCATAGGCAGCTCTGTTTTCCGGCGCAATGTTGCGCATCTCTTTCATAAGCTGTCCGATTTTTCCCTTTTTAGAATCCAGGTAAGATTTTTTAAATTCATATACTTCTTTAGAACTTTCCAACTGTTCCATTCCATCCAGAATTTCCTGCTTAATCTCAGCAAGTTTATGATTTAATTCCTGCATAGTATTCTCCTTTTTTATTTTGATTATAGAAAAGCAAAAAAGACCCCATCCCCAAAAGGGACGAAGTCAATAATCCGTGGTACCACCCTTGTTCCTGCAGCATATGCTCCAGGCACTCGAAACTGTTTAACGCACAGCCACGTCACTTCCTACTCCTTGTTTCAGAACTGCAGCTCCAGTGGGAATCTCAACACTTATCTGAACTGAGGAGCGCTTTCAGCCGGTGGCACCCCATCTCTGACAGAAAATAAGTATCTACTAACACTTTCTTTGCTTTTTTCCTATGTCTGTACCCTATTGTAGCCAGTTTCCCTGATTCTGTCAAGAAGTTCTTTACCTGGAATCTTCTTTTTCCCCTGTCTTTTCCTCCGGCTCCTCCTCTTCGCTCTTTAAAAGCTGCTGATACTCCCGGCGTATGGCCTCTGTTGCTATCTGATGAAACCTCCGGAATTTTTCTTCAAAATAGTGGTTTACCTGGGCTCCAATCATAACAAACATCATACAAAAATAGAGCCAGAGCAGTATCAGAACAATGGTTGTCATACTTCCATACATATTGGAAAAGCCACTGTAAGAATCCACATAGAGGGAAAAACCAAAGGAGAATGCAGACCAGCAGACTGCACACAAAACAGCGCCGGGAAGCTGACTGCGAAAGGTTGCCTTTCTATTGGGAATAAATTTATACATCAGGAGAAACACCAGGCACAGGGTACTCATGGTAATGACCACTCTCATACTGATAATCATGGCAACAATCTGATCCATAAAAGGCAGCCGCTTGCTTAGTTCTCTTTGCAGACTGTTTCCAAACACCTGCAGAACCAGCGTAGATACAATAGCCAGAATAAACACCAGGGTGTAAAATACTGCCCGGATTCTGGTGGCAAAATAATTACGGGTTTCCTCAATCTGATAAATGGAATTAAACCCATTGGTCAGCGCCTGAATCCCCTTTCCCGCAGACCAGAGAGCTAAAATAGCAGAAACAGGAACAACCCCCAGAGACTTCTCATAAACCTCCCAGACAATTCCCTCAATGAATCCCTGAAACTGCTCAGGACACACATACATAATTGCCCGGATAACTTCTCCTCTGGTCAGGGGCGTGTACTTAATAGAAGTCATCAAAAGCAACATAAAAGGAATAAAAGACAGTATGATAAAATAGGCTGCCTGAGCTGCATATGCAGTTGCATGGCGCCTTCCCATACTATCTATAAATCCCATAACAGTATCTGCTGCTTTTTTCAGTCCTTTCATATCTGCTCCTTCTGCCCTTTCCAATAATTCGCCAATTATATCATGAATTTTACGGATTGACAATATCCTGGACTTTTCCCAGTTCTACATCCTGGTAAAAATAAGACAAAATCTCCCGGTAGGTTTTCCCACTTTCTGCCATACCTTTTGCACCGTTCTGGCTCATCCCCACACCGTGCCCATATCCTCCTCCTGCAATTTGATATCCCAGCAGACTGCCATCTTTTCCTCTGGACTCTTCCAGTGTAAAATATGCGCTTGGAAGGAGATTTCCTCCTTTTACGCTGGAACCGTCCTGACGGATAATGGAACTTCCCACAGGTGCCAGCAGGGAACGGATGGCATATTCACTTCTCAGTTCTTTGCTTCCCTGGTCTGTATGAAGCGCCAGATTCAAAACCGCATCTCCTTCCCCGGTTTCTTTAATTTCAAGCCCCTGTATCTTAGAAACCTCAGGAAACATGACCACAGCATTTTCCAGAAGCTGTTCTGCAGACAGTTCTGTTTCCCACTGAAACCAGGGTTCTTTAGCATCGTACGTACAGGACACGCTTTTTAAATAAGCAGAAGGTACAGAAGCCTCCCAGACTTCATCCGTACTGGTTTTTCCATGAGAAGTGGAAAAATAATAAGCGGTAATAGGCTTTCCCTCATTAAGCAGAATCTCTCCTTTGGTAGCTTCCACAGCTTCTTTGCTGCTGTCTGCCTCCTGACTGTTGCCATATACCTGAAATGCCACACTGTCATCTACCTGCGCCCCAAGATCCTTCCGTTTTCCCGCCTGCATTTGCACCACTGCATAAGTCCTGGCGCAAACAGCCTGGGCTTTTAAGGCTTCCTGCGGATAAGAGGATGGCATCTCACTGGGAACCACTGCACAAAGATACTGCTCCAAAGGCAGCTCATTTACCATGCGAAGCCCATTTTCATCTCCATATATGGTAAGACTTCCTCTGTAAGCCGGATTTCCCTGACCTCTGGTAAGCGAAAGCACCTTTAAACGGTTCTCCGGATTTTCCGGAAGCAGCTTTACACTGCCTCCGGAAAGTTCCGGACTGTTTCCTTTCAGTTGCAAGGTTTCCCCATCCTTTAGCCATCTCTGTCCGTTGCCTTGGATTTCATAATTTCCCTGGGCCTGCACTGTCACCTCTGTATGATAATAGCTGTCGTATCCATTAGTCATAAGCAGCACCTGTATCTGCTGTTCCTCTTCTTCTGGCTTTTCTGTGTTCTCTGGTTTCTCTTCCAACGAATCCTCTGGCTCTTCCTTCTCCTGGGGTTCTGTCTCTGACAGCAGACTGGCCCATTCATTTTCCTTTACCGCCTGCTCCCTGAGCATCTCTTTTTCTGCATTTCCTTTTTTCTCTCCTGCCTTTCCTGCAAACCAAACCACCAAAATTCCCAGAAGCGCCATTAGTATAACAAACAGCTTCCATTTTATTTTTTGTTTCCAGTCCATATATTACTATATGCAATCCATTTCTATTCAATACAAAAACAAAGCTGCAGCCGAAAATCCCATCAGGAAGTTCCCCGATATCTCCTTTCATGCCACAGCTTCGAACTATTTCCTATTTTTATTCTGCTTCTACAGAGAATTCATACATGGTTACCGTATCATATACTTCCCCTTTCTTCAGCACAGAAGACTGGAAAGCAGCCTGATTGCAGGCATCTGGATAATACTGGGTTTCCATACAGAAGCCACTTCGCTTTTCATACACATGTCCGCCTTTTCCCGGCTCATTATCAATAAAGTTACCAATATAAAACTGCATACCCGGAAGATCTGTAAATACCTTCATTACAATACCGGATTCTTTGCAAACAACTTTTGCCGCTTCTTTTACTTCACCCTTTTCATGACAAAGAGCATAATTGTGGTCATAACCACCGCCGAAAATTAATTGCTGAAAATCAGCCTCCACATCCTGTCCAATGGTTTTTGGCTCTGTAAAATCCATAGGAGTTCCTTTGACTGTTGCAAGTTCTCCTGTAGGAATCGCTTCTGCATCACAAACAGGAGTATACTCCGGCGCATGAATCTGAACCACATGGTTCAGCATAGCCTCTGCTCCCGCTTCCTGTCCTGCCAGGTTAAAATAGGAATGGTTGGTCATATTTACAATGGTATCTGCATCTGCACTTCCCTGATAATGCAGTACCACCTGATTTTCTTCGGTTAATTCATAAGTCACAGAACCTGTGAAATTTCCCGGAAATCCCTGATCCCCATCCGGACTGAAGATTTCAAAGGTTACGCTGTTTTTCTCCTGATTTACTTCTTTTACATCCCATACTCTGGTACGATACCAGTTTGGGCCACTGTGAAGATTATTCTGATTATCATTTACAGCCAGTTGATAGTCTTTGCCATCAATGGTAAACTTCGCCTTCCCGATTCGGTTTCCGTTTCTTCCGATCACAGCGCCAAAATGGTTGGGATTGGTGTGATATCCTTCTGCACTGTCATATCCCAATACCACATCTCTTTTTCCCCCTGTCTTATCCGGAACCAGCATATGTACCCAGGTAGCTCCAAAGTCACTGACAGTTAAAGTAACCTGGTTTTTATTTGTAATTTCATATAAAAAAACCTCCCGGCCTTCCATACTTTTTCCAAATGCACGTTTTGTAATTCCCATAGCTTTTCTTCTCCTTTATAACAAGTTCCTCTGTTATTTTCTCTTGAAACAACAAAAGCCCCTTCTTACAGGGCTCTTTTTTTAAGTCCCAAAGTGCCGTTTCCCATCTTCTGACTCCTAGCTTATGCTAGGTGGGCAACCGCAGCTTCACCTCTGTCTTCCGCTGCATAATGACGGCCTGACATCAGTTACCGCAATGTAGGAATCCCGTTTAAAGTAATGTAGGTTCAAAATAAATGGGATCATCGAACACCCCAGGACTTTTCATGTCTTTATTATACTCTAGTATATGGAATATTTCAACAAAAATGCGAAGATTCTATAAGAAATTTTATCCATTTTTGCAGAGACAGAAAGGACGCCCTGATTCTTAGAATCAGGACCTCCCTTTCTGACATTTACTGAAATTATTTCTGTGGACCAGCAGCTACTAATGCTTTTCCAAGTTCGTTTCCTTCATATTTCTTGAAGTTCTTAATGAAACGATCTGCTAAATCCTGAGCTTTTGTTTCCCATTCAGAAGCATCTGCATATGTGTCTCTAGGATCAAGGATCTTAGAATCAACACCTGGTAATTCTGTAGGCACTTCAAAATTGAAGTATGGAATCTTTTTAGTAGGTGCATTGAGGATATCTCCGTTTAAGATAGCGTCAATGATACCACGGGTATCTTTAATAGAGATACGTTTTCCTGTTCCGTTCCATCCTGTATTTACAAGGTATGCTTTTGCTCCGCTCTGTTTCATTTTGCGAACCAGCTCTTCTGCGTATTTTGTAGGATGCAGCTCTAAGAAAGCTTGTCCAAAGCAAGCAGAGAAGGTTGGTGTAGGCTCTGTAATACCACGTTCTGTTCCAGCAAGTTTTGCTGTAAATCCAGACAGGAAGTAGTATTCTGTCTGTTCTGGTGTCAGAACAGATACTGGAGGCAGTACGCCGAAAGCATCTGCAGACAGGAAGATTACGTTCTTAGCTGCCGGTGCAGAGGAAACAGGACGTACAATGTTTTCAATGTGGTTGATTGGATAAGATACACGTGTATTTTCTGTTACACTCTTATCTGTAAAGTCAATCTTTCCTTCTGCATCCAGTGTAACGTTCTCAAGAAGAGCGTTGCGTTTGATTGCATTGTAGATATCTGGTTCGGATTCTTTATCCAGGTCAATAACTTTTGCGTAGCATCCACCTTCAAAGTTGAATACGCCGTTGTCATCCCAGCCATGTTCGTCATCACCGATAAGGAGACGTTTCGGGTCTGTAGATAAAGTTGTTTTACCTGTTCCGGAAAGACCGAAGAAAATTGCTGTGTTTTCACCGTTCATGTCAGTGTTTGCAGAGCAGTGCATAGAAGCAATGTTCTTCAAAGGCAGGTAGTAGTTCATCATAGAGAACATACCTTTTTTCATTTCTCCGCCGTACCATGTGTTAATGATAACCTGCTCACGGCTTGTAATATTAAATACTACAGCAGTTTCGGAATTCAGTCCTAATTCTTTGTAGTTTTCTACTTTTGCTTTGGAAGCGTTGTAAACAACAAAGTCAGGTACGAAGTTTTCCAGTTCTTCTGCTGTTGGCTGAATGAACATATTTGTTACAAAGTGTGCCTGCCATGCAACTTCAACGATGAAACGGATAGCCATACGGGTATCTTTGTTTGCACCGCAGAATGCGTCTACAACAAACAGTCTCTTATTGGAAAGTTCGGACTGGGCGATTTTTTTCAGTTCTGCCCATGTTGCTTCTGTTGTAGGATGGTTGTCGTTCTTATACTCATCAGAAGTCCACCATACAGTGTCTTTTGAGTTTTCATCTACAACAATGTATTTATCTTTAGGAGAACGTCCTGTGTAAATACCTGTCATAACATTAACAGCGCCAAGTTCACTTTCCTGTCCTACTTCAAAACCTTCCAGACCTGGTTTTGTTTCTTCTTCAAATAATGTTTCAAAAGAAGGATTGTGAACGATTTCTGTTGTTCCGGTAATACCATACTGAGTTAAATCAAGTTTTGCCATTTTACGTTTAACCTCTTTTCTTCCATAGTATTTCATTCCCGTATAATAAATACGACAATAACGAATTTTCGTCTTTTATATTATACTCGAAAATCAATCAAGAATCAATAAATTGTTTATGAAATTATTTTGAACTTCCTAAAATTTCCAGTACCACTTCCGGCATCTCTTCTACAGAAGCTATGCGGTTATGCAGTATGGGGGCTGTACGGATTTCCTCAATGGCTTTTGGCACAGCTCTTTTGGCCAGTCTGGATAACTCATCCACCAGTTCAAAATCTCCCATTGCTTCAAATTTTCCATCAATAGCATTCATAACACTTCTGGTAAATTTAAAGGGACTGGCAGTAGATGCAATCACTGTCTTTGTTGTGTCTCCTGTCTCTTTTCTGTACTTTTCATATACAGAAGATGCCACCGCTGTGTGAGTGTCCATCACGTAACCTGTTTTTTCATACAGGTTTTTGATAGCTTCTGCTGTTTCTTCCTCTGAAGCATAATTTCCGTAGAATTCCCCAAGGGCTGCTTTCATATCTTCTGTAATTTCATAATGACCTTTCTGTGCCAGGTTTTCCATCAGATTCCGGTTCTTTTCTGCATCATTTCCGGCAATGCGGTAAATAAGACGCTCCAGATTACTGGAAATCAAAATGTCCATGGACGGTGAGTTGGTCAGCATAAACTCCCGGTTTCTGTCATAGCAGCCTGTGCAGAAAAAGTCATACAATACCTTATTTTCATTGGAAGCACAGATAAATTTTCCAATGGGAACCCCCATCTGTTTTGCATAATAAGCCGCCAGAATATTTCCGAAGTTTCCGGTCGGAACTACTACATTTATTGTCTCTTTGTTCTGAATCTGTCCCTGTCTTAACAGGCTTGCATATGCGTATACATAGTAAACCACCTGAGGCACCAGACGTCCGATATTAATGGAATTGGCAGAGGAAAATTGAAAACCGGCCTGATCTAATTTTTCTGCCAGCGCTTTGTCATGAAACATCTTCTTCACACCTGTCTGCGCGTCATCAAAGTTTCCGGTAATCCCGACCACATAGGTGTTAGCGCCTTTTTGGGTAAGCATCTGCTTTTCCTGAATAGGGCTTACTCCATTCTTGGGATAAAACACAATGATTCGGGTACCCGGAACATCTGCAAATCCGGCCATCGCTGCTTTTCCGGTATCTCCTGAGGTAGCAGTGAGAATCACAATTTCTTTCTCTGCATGGTTCTTCTTTGCCGCAGTAGTCATAAGATGAGGCAGAATGGACAACGCCATATCTTTAAATGCAATGGTAGCTCCATGGAAAAGTTCCAGGTAATAAGCATCTCCCTTTTGAAGCAGAGGGGCGATTTCCCTGGTGTCAAATTTCTCATCATAGGCTTTGGAAATACACGCTTTTAGCTCTTCCTCTGTAAAATCTGTGAGAAAGCGGCTCATAACCTCATAAGCGACTTCCTGATAAGACTTCTGTGACAGCTCTTCCAGGGAAGTTTCCAGAACCGGAATGGATGTAGGTACAAACAATCCCCCATCTTCTGCCAGTCCTTTTAAAATTGCCTGGGATGCAGTCAGCTCTTCTCCTGTTCCTCTTGTACTTTTATATAATACCTGCATAGTGTTTTCCTCCTCTTTACGGAGTTGTATAGAAATCATGTTCTCCGTGTCTAAACAAAAACTTCAGTTCCTCTTTAAACCATTTCATATTACTCTCTTCTGCATATGTCTCTTCCACAAAATACAAAGCGCCCTTGGAATAATCTTCCCCATCTATGGCTCTGTTGACTGCTTCTTTGGTCTCTTCTGATACGGTTACCGTATAGATTCTTCCATCTGCAGTAGGCGAAAACTGAGGGTTTCCTCCTGTCTGCTGCCACACAACATCGGTCACATTAGAGGGGAATTCCGGACTTTTTACCCTGTTAAAAATTACATTTGCCACCAGAATTTTCCCCTTTAAGTCTTCTCCTCCTGCTTCAGCTTCTACAATCCTCAGAAGATTTTTATAATCCTCATCTGACATAACAAGTTGGCTTTCAGAATAAGCAGCCGACTGATTTTTGATTTTCTCCAGTTTCTCCTCATCCGGCACCGGAAAATCAAAGTGTGACTGAATCTCTCTTTTTTCTGTTCTCTGGCCTACTAATACAAGTTCAAAGGACGTCCCGATTTTATTTATCTGGCTTTCTGTATCCTGGCTTAAAAGGACTCCCTGGATAATGGATTCCAGGCCGTATACTGCCTGTTCCTCTTCCTCTGCTTCTTCACGCTCCAGAGCCATGACCTGATTCTTACCCTGAGCATGAACTCCCTGAAACGTAAAAGCAACTGCAGCTACCGCAAGGCTTCCCACTACGAACACTGCTTTTTCTCTTCTGTCCTTTTTCGATATCTTTGTTCTTTTTACCAAAGCTTTGATACTCTGTACAACATACTGCAGACCAGTTAATATAGCACAAATAATGTTCATATCTCTTCCCTTTAGCTGTAGTATCTTTATCAGCGGTTATTAATGGCAGTTACCAGGGCATCAATGGATGCGTGGATAATGTCAGAATCCACACCTGCCCCCCATGCAAGACTTCCATCCGGTTTCTTAATTCCTACATAAGCAATGGCTTTGGAACTGGAACTTTGCTCCAAAGCATGTTCTTGATAAGTCACCAGATCAAACTGGAATCCGTATGCTTTCTTCAATGCATTGCTGACCGCATCCAGTCGTCCGTTTCCTTCCCCTTTGGCAGTCAGAACCTTTCCGTTAAAGGAAGAAGTAACCTCTGTAGAAAAGCCGCCTTTGGTCTGCTGGAAATGTACTTCTGTCACATCCAGCGGAGATACTACATGTTCAAAGGTTCTCTTAAACAGTTCAAAAATTTCCTCTGGCAGAAGCTCTTTCTGGGTGTGGTCAGAAACTGCTTTCGCTGTATATCCCATGGCCTCACGCATTTTCGGCGGAAGATTTAAGCCGAATTTGGTTTCCAGAATATAGCCTACGCCACCTTTACCTGATTGACTGTTAATCCTGATTACATCTGCATCGTAATTTCTTCCCAAATCCGTTGGGTCAATAGGCAGATAAGGAACTGTCCAGTGTTCCGGTTTTTCTTCTTCCAGCCAGTGCATGCCTTTGGCAATGGCATCCTGATGAGAACCGGAAAAAGCGGCGAAAACCAGAGCGCCACTGTAAGGACTTCGCTCATTAATCTTCATTCCCGTAAACTTCTCATACTGCTCACAAATATGGGTCATATGGGTAAAGTCCAAATTTGGCTCCACACCCTGGGAGTACATATTAAGAGCCAGCGTCACAATGTCCACATTTCCGGTACGCTCTCCGTTTCCAAACAACGTACCTTCAATACGGTCTGCGCCTGCCAGAAGTCCCATTTCAGAATCAGCCACTCCGCAACCTCTGTCATTGTGTGGATGAAGGGAAACCACTACGTTCTCCCTGTATTTCAAATTCTTACACATGTATTCTACCTGGCTTGCATAAACATGGGGCATAGAATGCTGTACCGTAACCGGCAGGTTAATAATTGCCTTTCTGTCACTGGCAGGCTTCCAGATATCCAGCACTGCATTACATACTTCTAGAGCATATTCAGGCTCTGTCCCTGTAAAGCTTTCCGGACTGTATTCAAACCGGTAGTCCGCTCCTGCTTCCTCTGTAAGCTCTTTTAACAGTTTTGCCCCCTCTATGGCAATCTGTAAAATTTCCTCTTTGGACTTTTTAAATACCTGTTCTCTCTGAGCAACAGACGTAGAATTGTATACATGTACAATCACGTTTTTAGCGCCTTTTACCGCCTCAAAGGTTTTCTGAATAATATGTGGTCTTGCCTGGGTCAGAACCTGAATGGTTACATCATCCGGAATCAGATTTTCTTCAATCAATGTACGAAGAAATGTATACTCTGTCTCTGACGCCGCCGGAAAGCCCACTTCAATTTCCTTAAATCCGATTTCTACCAGGAGCTTGAAAAATTCTATTTTCTGGCTTAGATTCATAGGAATCACCAGAGCCTGGTTTCCATCCCGCAAATCCACGCTGCACCACACAGGCGCCTTGTCTATATAGTCTTTTTCTGCCCAGTCCATACACGTTACCGGTGGAAGAAAATATTGTCTCTTATACTTCCTGCAATTTTTCATTCTCTTATTCCTCCCATTTCACCTTGCAATTCACTTCTTACAAGATACCATTTTAACGTGTAAACGTCAATTATTTTTGCTAATTTACCCTGGCTTTTCTAAGTCCGGCAAAGGGAACTGCACATAAAAGTACTCCTGCTGTCAGTAAAATCCCTGCCTGCTGCCCAGGATTCCAGGCCTGAAAAGCAGAAAAAACATGTTGCAAAATTTTTTCTAAGGTATCTTCTGCAAGCCATCCGGCTCTTTCCGTTAAAGGAAGTAAGCAAAAAAGCACAACAATCGCCACAATTCCTTTTTCCTTGTACCGGCAAACCACTGTCCCAATACTTACTGCAATTCCCGTTAAAAGCACTGCATAGAGAAACAGCCACCCTGGGGAAATATAGTTGCTGTGAAACCATTTCGGTACTTGCACTATCCCGGTAAGTTCCAAAATAATTCTCTCCAGCTCCGCCAGCAGTCTCACCTCTGCCATAAACAAAAATCCATACGCCGCATAAACAGGTATCACAGAAAGCAGAAAATTTTTCCTGGTTCTTCCATAGGAAACCGCCAGATGAAATCCCATGTAAAAATCTATGAGAAAGGAAAACCAGGCAATAAAGATCATGGCAAACAATGCCATATTGGTTCCCATGAAAAACTGCCCCCTATGCTTTCCAATGATATACTGAATCCCTATCCCGGCCACAAACAGAACTGCTATAATTCCTGCATAAATGCTCATATCTGATAATTTTAATTTCCATTCTGCCAAAAAGCGTTTTCCCATAAAGCACTTCCTCCCTTACTCCCTGATTTCCGCTTTTTTCAGGAAAATCCAGGATAACACTGTAAGCACCAGAAAAATCAGCAGCATTATGCAGACTCCATACACCGGATGTTCCTGTAAAAAAGCAAATTTCATTGGGACAGCAAGCTCTCCCTTTTTCATAATCCCCATAGCCACATATGCAGTCACAAACCCAATGCAGCCCGCTATAGCCACAATCATAACCATCATCATCCTCCGAAATCTCAGATAAACAGCAGAAATAAATTCACATAACGTCTGTGTAAGAAGCAGGCTTCCTATGGTCCCGATGATTCTTACTCCATCCAGGGATTCACCACAGGCAAGGAGTATGATAAAAGATATCGCACTTATCCCTGCTGTACTCAGAAATTTCATCCACTTTTCCTGGAGAAATATCTGTTTTCTGGTATTGCCATACTGAATTTTCAAGGGTACATACTGGGTGAACCAGGCAAGCTCCCAGATAGCGCAGCAAAAACATCCTACAAAAATAAAAAGGCTGCCAGAATAATTGACTATGATATCTTTAATTTCTACACTTTGCAGACCCGGATTCATAACAATTCTCAAAATTGCGATACAGATGGTAAGAACCGCTGCAGACCCTACGTTATCCGCAGCTTTTAAAATGCCTTCATATTTTTTATTCATATGGTCTCATCCTCCCCACTGCACAGGGAAACAAAAATTTTCTGAAGACTCATAGGCTGTAAGGTAACCTGTTCTGTGTGCTCCAGCTCTTCCCCTTTCTTCAAACGCACCATCACACCCTGGCTTCTTCCAAGAATCTGTTTTCCATGGGTTTCCTTTCCCTGTACTGCCTGCTCCACGTCCTCTGTTTTTCCGCTGACATACCGGCACTGTTCCAGCAATTCCTGGGTGTTTTCTTTTAATAAAACTTCTCCTTCATGAAGGAAAATTACTTCTTCAAACAAATCTGCCGCTTCCTCAATAATGTGGGTAGAGACCACAAAGGTTCTGCCGCTTTCCGTAAATTCCTCCAGCAACACCCGGTAAAACTGCTCTCTGGCAACCACATCCAGACCTGCCACCGGTTCGTCCAGAAATGTGAACTCTGCTTTGCTTGCCAGGGCCAGAATAATGGTAATCATAGAGGTCATGCCCTTTGACAGTTTGGAAATCCGTTTTTTCACATCCAGATGAAAGAACTGAATGAGAGAATTTGCCATTTCTTTATCCCAATCCGGAAGGTAAGCTGCTGCAATTTTAAGCAATTCCTTTACCTTTAGTCCAGAGTACACCGTTGAATTTGGGTTGATTTCTCTGGAAAAATAAATGTGCTTCAAAGCCTCCTGATTCTCCCACACGTTCTGTCCATCCAGTAAGATTTCACCCTGTGTCTTTGGATTTTGCGCAGAAAGAAGAGACAGCAGCGTGGTTTTTCCTGCCCCGTTTCTGCCAATGAGGCCATAGATTTTCCCCTGCTCCAGCTTCAGATTTAAAGAGTGAAGCACCTCTTTTTTTCCATATTTTTTCGTCAGTTCCCTACATTCTAAAACACTATTCTTCATGGCATTCCTCTCCTTTCTGTGACACAATCATTTCTATCAGCTCTTCTTTGGTAATTCCAAGGCTTGCTGCTTCTGTCAGCATCCCTTTTACATAGCTTTCAAAAAAACCTTCTTTTCGTTTTTTCCGAATTAATTCCTTTGCCCCTGCGGTTACAAACATTCCAATTCCCCTTTTCTTATACAAAACACCCTCATCTACTAACAAATTAATGCCTTTGGCTGCGGTTGCCGGATTAATGGCATACAGCTTTGCCAGTTCATTGGTACTTGGCACCCGTTCCTCTTCCATGAAAATTTCTCGCAAAATATCTGTTTCTATCATTTCCTTAATCTGGAGGTATATAGGTTTCTCCTGATTGAAAAGTTCCTGCAAATTCTCACATCCTCTCGCTTTTCTATACAACTACTTATATGGTTCATTACTTATGTAATTAACCATATCACTAATAATGGTGTTTGTCAATACGATTTTACCGCGAATGATTTTTTGTTTCTGTTTTGTGACAAAATTGTCTCGGGGTAAATTTCATAAAGTTGAGAAAATTTTGCCCCCACAGAGGGCATAGCAAGATTTGATTAAGCGTTTTTGCCCCTCAAGGCAACCATTTCGAATTGTTTCAGGGCAAAAAGTCTATAGGTTGGAGGGCTTTTGCCCTCGACAGGGGCATAATAAGACTTGAGAGACATTTTTACCCCTCCCCCGATAAACGTTGAAGAACCAAAAAATTCCCGGATACCATATTGTATGCCCCATCTGCTGAAGCTTAGACAGGGCCTTTTAAATTTTCAAAAAACAGTTGCTTTTTTCAAAAAAATCTGGTATAATGCTTTTTGTTTACGGGGTATGGCGTAGCTTGGTAGCGCGCACGGCTGGGGGCCGTGAGGTCGCAGGTTCAAATCCTGTTGCCCCGATTTTCTTATCAGTAAAAAAAGTCCTAAGCATAATGCCTGGGACTTTTTTACTGCCTTTCTTAGCATAAATCACGGTCAATCTGAATCACAGCATAGTAGTTTCCTGGATACTGCTGAATTCCTTCTTCTATTTTTTCTATCACTTCACTATCTTTTAAAGGACATTCAAATGGAACAACCACATCAAAGATCAAATTCGTATGAGTTTCCCCCTTCACTACACGAAAATCATGAATTGACAAATTCAGCTCCATTCCTGCTATTAGTTTGGCTGTCTGAAGGCGCAGCTTTCTGACCTCTTCGTTGTCCGCTTCTACTGGATCCATATGAATAGTGGCATGACAATTTAAAGTTTCCCGTAATTTTCTCTCGATATTATCAATTTCATCATGAATTTTTAAAATATCACCTTTCGCATCCACTTCCGCATGAAGGCTAACGATTCTTCTACCCGGACCATAATCATGAATCATCATGTCATGAATGCCCTGAACAACCGGATAGCTGGTTACCAAGGATTGAATCTGCTCAACCAATGCCTTATCCGGCGCCTGGCCTAAAAGTGGATCTACCGTATCCTTTAAAGCCTGCACTCCGGAATAGAGAATAAACACTCCAACTAAAAGACCGCACCAGCCATCCAGATTAACGCCTGCTGCCATGGAAATCACGGTAGAAAACAAAACAGCCGAAGTGGCAATGGTATCGCTCATACTATCTGCTGCTGTAGCCGCCATGGCTGCGCTGTTAATTTTTTTGCCAATTTTTTTATTATAATAAGCCATGTAAACTTTAACACAAACAGAAACCATTAAAATTGCCAAAATAAGCGGGCTTCCCTCAATGGCTTCTGGATGAATCAGCTTATGAACCGATGACTGTATCAGTTCAACTGCCATAATTAAAATTGCCACAGATACAAATAAGCCGGAAATATATTCCATTCTCCCATGTCCAAAGGGATGCTTCTGATCTGGTTTCTGTCCTGACAGATGAAAACCAATCAAGGTAAGCACAGAAGAACCTGCATCCGATAAATTATTAAAAGCATCTGCAGTAATAGCAATAGAACCGCTTAAAAATCCAGCCAGCCATTTTCCTGCAAACAACAGAATATTTAATACAATTCCCACTGTTCCGCATAGAACTCCATATGCCTGGCGCACCTTAGGATTTTCTACATCTTCCTGGTTTTTTATAAAAACTCTTGCTAATAATTGAATCATATTTTATCGTATCCTTTTCTTGTTTTTTATTATCATATCAGGTAAATCTGTTTTTAGCAAGAAAAGCTGCCGCAGGAAGCAATCACCTATGACATGATATGCTTTCTGCGGCAGCCCTCTGCTTTTTATTTTCCGTTAATATAATTTACCAGGCCTTCTGCCTTGATAATCCTCTGCATAAATTCAGGGAATGCCTGCCCTTTAAAGCTGGTTCCTTTTGTCTTATTAGTAATGATTCCACTGTCAAAGTCCACCTCTACCTCATCTCCCGCCTCAATGCCCCTGGAGGCGTCCGGACATTCAATAATAGGCAGTCCAATATTAATGGCATTGCGGTAAAAAATTCTGGCAAAGGTCTCTGCAATGACGCAGCTGACTCCTGCTGCTTTTATGGCAATGGGCGCATGTTCTCTGGAAGAACCGCAGCCAAAGTTTTTCTCTGCCACAATGATATCACCTTTGTTTACCTTTTTCACAAACTCCTTATCAATATCTTCCATGCAATGGGTAGCCAGTTCTGCAGGATCTGAGGAATTCAGATATCTTGCAGGAATAATCACATCGGTATCTACATTATCTCCATATTTAAAAACCATTCCATTTGCTTTCATGTATCTTTCCTCCTATAATCCAAGCTCTGCCGGCGCAGAAATTTTTCCGGTGACTGCACTGGCTGCCGCTACTGCAGGACTTGCCAGATAAACTTCTGATTTCACATGTCCCATACGTCCCACAAAATTGCGGTTAGTGGTAGAAATGCACCGCTCACCTTCTGCCAGAATACCCATATAGCCCCCCAGACAAGGTCCGCAGGTAGGTGTACTTACCACTGCCCCTGCTTCAATAAAGATTTTCAAAAGCCCTTCTTCCATTGCCTGAAGATAAATCTTCTGAGTAGCAGGAATCACAATACAGCGCACTCCTTTTTTCACTTTCCGGCTCTTTAAAATCTCTGCCGCACAGCGCAGATCGTCAATTCGCCCATTGGTACAGGAACCAATCACAGCCTGGTCAATGACTACATCCTCTGTAATCTGGTCCATGGTTCTTGTATTGGATGGAAGATGTGGGAAAGAAACTGTGGATTTCAGGGTACTTAAATCAATGGTATATTCTTCATCATAAACAGCATCTTCATCAGCTTCATAAATTTGATACGGACGTTTGGAATGTTCCTCCATATAGGCAATGGCTGCTTCATCCACAGGGAAAATACCATTCTTTCCACCTGCTTCAATGGCCATATTTGCAATGGTAAAGCGGTCATCCATGGTGAGATTTTTAATGCCCTCTCCCACAAATTCCATGGATTTATACAAAGCCCCATCCACGCCAATCATACCGATAATATGTAAAATCACGTCTTTTCCGCTGACCCACTTCGCCGGTTTTCCCACCAGATTAAACTTAATGGCAGATGGAACCTTAAACCAGGCTTTGCCGGTAGCCATTCCGGCTGCCATATCGGTACTTCCCACACCTGTGGAAAAAGCGCCTAATGCCCCATAGGTACAGGTATGAGAATCCGCGCCGATAATCACATCTCCGGCTACGGTAAGTCCTTTTTCCGGCAACAGGGCATGCTCAATTCCCATTTCCCCTACGTCAAAATAATTTTTAATCTCATGGCGGCAGGCAAATTCCCGCACACATTTGCAATGTTCTGCTGATTTAATGTCCTTATTCGGAATAAAATGATCCATAACCAACGCCACTTTTTCTTTATCAAAGACAGTATCTACTGTCATTTTATCCATCTCATGAATTGCGACAGGGGAAGTAATATCATTTCCAAGTACCAAATCTAAATCCGCCTCAATCAACTGTCCTGCTTCTACTTTATCTAATCCCGCATGTGCGGCAAGAATCTTCTGCGTCATTGTCATTCCCATAGCTTCCGCCTCCTAAGTTTTCTACTATTGCCATTTTACCACAGGTTTTGTTATAATAGAAATACATATAACACATGACAGACATAACTTTTATTTATAAAGCAAAGAAATGTCAGGAAAGGAAAGGTTTATGGATCAAAATCTGTCTCTTTATAAAGTCTTTTATACAGTTGCTAATACCGGTAATATTTCCAGGGCAGCTTCTGAACTCTTTATCAGCCAGCCTGCCATCAGCAAATCCATACGCAAGCTGGAACAAAGCCTGGATGTCACACTGTTCTCCAGAAATTCCAGAGGGGTACAGCTTACGGAGGAAGGAGAGGTGCTATATGGATATGTACAGAGCGCTTTCTATTCTCTCCAGATGGGAGAATCCCAGCTAAAGAAAATCAATGACCTGGGCATTGGCCATCTGCATATCGGGGTCTCCACCACTTTGTGCAAATATATGCTTCTGCCCTATCTGAAGGATTTTATTGCAGCCCATCCTCATGTACGCATTACCATTGAATGCCAGTCCACCAATCACACGCTGCAGCTTTTAAAAGAAAATAAAATTGATCTTGGACTCATCGGACGCCCGGAGCGGCTTCCCCATGCACATTTTGATTCTCTTGGGGAAATTGAGGACATTTTTGTCAGTACTGCTTCTTATTTAGAGAATCTTTCTCTGCGTACCAGTCACCAGAAAAAAAGTCCTGTTCTCTCTTCTTCTGAAGAGATTTTAAAATCTGCTACCTTAATGCTTCTGGATAAAGAAAATATGACCCGCCAGTTTATTGACGATTACCTTACTCTATATCATATAGAGTCCAATAATTTACTGGAAGTATCTACCATGGATTTGCTCATTGAATTTGCCAAGGTGGGACTGGGGGTAGCCTGTGTCATCCGGCAGTTTGTAGAAAAGGAATTAGCAGAGGGAAGCCTGGTGGAAATCCCCCTGGAGGCTCCCATGAATAAACGGGAAATCGGATTTGTTTATCAGGAAAATATTCAGCAGACTTCTGCTATAAAAGAATTTATAGAATTCTATCAAAATCGTTCTTAAAAAAATAAGTTGTCTCATAACGTCCATATGAGGAAGACGGATATGATTCTGGCAAATTCGCCGGAATCGTATCCGTCTCATTTTTCTGTTTATCTTTAGTTTTCGATTAATTTTCCGGAGTCATTCCAGCTATAGAGTTTACGAAGTTCTGCTCCTACCTCTTCTAACTGGTGAGATGCTTCTCTCTTTCTCATAGCTTTAAAGTGCATGCAGCTTGTCTGGTTTTCGGAAATCCAGTCTTTTGCAAAAGTACCGTCCTGGATATCTGCCAAAATCTGTTTCATGGCTTTCTTGGTTTCTTCTGTGACAATCTTCGGACCTGTGATGTAATCACCATACTCTGCTGTGTTGGAAATAGAATATCTCATGCCCTGGAATCCGCTTTCGTAAATCAGGTCAACAATGAGTTTCATTTCATGGATACATTCAAAGTAAGCGTTTTCCGGTGCATAACCTGCTTCTACCAGAGTTTCAAAGCCAGCTTTCATTAAAGCAGTTACGCCGCCGCACAATACAGCCTGCTCACCGAATAAGTCTGTTTCTGTCTCTACTTTGAAAGTTGTTTCCAGAACACCGGCTCTTGCGCCACCGATACCTGCTGCATAAGCCAGAGCTTTGTCTTTTGCTTTTCCTGTATAATCCTGTTCTACTGCCACCAGACACGGAACACCTTTTCCTGCCTGATACTCACTTCTTACGGTATGACCTGGTCCCTTTGGTGCAATCATAGTAACATCTACATTAGCCGGAGGTGTAATCTGTCCAAAATGGATTGCAAAACCATGAGCAAACATCAGCATATTTCCTTCTTCCAGGTTTGGTTCTACATCTTTTTTATACATAGCTGCCTGCTTTTCATCATTAATCAGAATCATAATGATATCAGCCATTTTTGCTGCTTCTGCTGCTGTATAAACCTTCAGTCCCTGCGCTTCTGCTTTTGCCCAGGATTTGCTTCCTTCATACAGACCAACAACTACGTTTACTCCTGATTCCTTTAAATTCAATGCATGAGCATGACCCTGGCTTCCGTAGCCGATAACTGCTACTGTTTTTCCCTCTAATAAAGCCATATTACAATCTTCCTGATAATAAATTTTTACTGCCATGTCCTTTTCCTCCTAATTTTGTATTCTATGTTTAATAAAATTCTTCATCCTCTTGGGAAGGATAAAAAATATCATCGGAACCTCTGGAAAGTCCTGCAATACCGGTTCTGGCAATTTCCAGAATCTCATAGCCGTCCAGCAAATCAATAAATGCCTCCAGCTTGGACTTGTTTCCGGTAAGCTCAATAATCATGGACTCTTTTCCAACGTCAATAATGTTGGCTCTGAAAATATCTACAATCGCCGTAACACCTGCTCTTTGCTCCGGCAACACCTTTACCTTCACCAGCATCAGTTCTCTGGTAACACTCTGGTCATCTCTTAAAACCTTAACAGAAAGCACATCTTCCAGCTTCTCCACCTGTCTGGTAATCTGCTCCAGAATCAAATCGTCTCCTCTGCATACCACAGTCATACGGGTATAGTTGGGATCTGTGGTAATTCCTGCAGATAAACTGTCAATATTGTATCCCCGGCGGCTGAACAGCCCGGAAACCCGGCTTAACACACCGGCTGTATTCTCAACCAGAATGGATAGAATCCTCTTGTTTGTACTACTCATACAACACCTTCTCCCATGCCTGTTTTGGCTAACTTTTTTGTAATTTTATCAACTATTTCAGGCTTTGTCAATGCAATCCGGACGTTATAACTAATTAGTATGCAATCCATAACCACAATTAATAGTTTCAAAAAAAGCTGCTGTATGAAATATTGAAAAATTCCATACAACAGCTTTTTATTTTTAAATACCCTTATCCCTGGCAGCTTTCATTCTGGCCATGGCTCTTGCCAGAGATGCCTTAGAGACATAATATTCCTGCTGGCTCTGTTTCTGACGGAGCTGCTCCTCTGCACGTTCCTTGGCATCCTGCGCGCGCTTTAAGTCAATATCCTCCGGTTTTTCAATACTGTCTGCCAGTACGGTAACACGATTGTTAATAATCTGTGCAAAACCACCGCCCACAATAGCAGTATACCAGGTATCGTCCTCTGTCTGAATACGCATTTCTCCCGGAACAATGGCAACCATCATATCCGCATGATGAGCCAGTATGGTGATGGCGCCATCCTTTGCAGGAAGTGAGATTGATTTTCCTCTGCCATGATAAAAGTCTTTATCACTGGCAATGACATTTAAGCCAAAGGTATTCATATGCCTTCACTCCTTACTGTTTTTGTCAGGCTTCCTGTTTCGCCTTTTCTATCACCTCATCAATGGTTCCTACATTAAAGAACGCATTCTCCGGATACTCATCCATTTCTCCGTTTACAATCATCTTAAAGCCCCTGATGGTTTCCTTAAGAGGAACATATCTTCCCGGAATACCGGTGAAAACCTCTGCCACATGGAATGGCTGGGATAAGAATTTCTGTACCTTTCTGGCACGGGCAACAATTTTCTTATCTTCTTCCGAAAGTTCTTCCATACCCAGGATCGCAATAATATCCTGAAGTTCTTTATATTTCTGCAGGTATTCCTGTACTTTTCTGGCAGTTTCGTAGTGTTCTTCCCCTACAACGTCTGCTTCCAGAATACGGGAAGAACTTTCCAGAGGATCTACTGCCGGATAAATACCCTGCTCTACAATTTTTCTGGACAGAACCGTAGTGGCATCCAGATGAGCAAAGGTAGTTGCCGGAGCCGGGTCTGTCAAGTCATCTGCCGGCACATAAACTGCCTGAACAGAAGTAACAGAACCATTTTTTGTAGAAGCAATACGCTCCTGAAGTTCACCCATTTCCGTTGCCAGTGTAGGCTGATATCCTACTGCTGAAGGCATTCGTCCCAAAAGGGCGGAAACCTCAGAACCTGCCTGGGTAAAACGGAAGATATTATCAATAAACAACAGCACGTTCTGGTGTTCTTCATCACGGAAATATTCTGCCATGGTAAGTCCTGTCTCTGCCACACGCATACGGGCGCCAGGCGGCTCATTCATCTGTCCGAATACCAGAGCAGTTTTTTCTAATACTCCTGATTCCTTCATTTCTGTCCACAGGTCATTTCCCTCACGGGAACGCTCACCAACACCGGTAAAAATAGAATAACCGCCGTGTTCTGTGGCAATGTTGCTGATAAGCTCCTGAATCAATACGGTTTTACCTACTCCGGCGCCGCCGAACAAACCGATTTTACCGCCTTTTGCATAAGGCGCCAAAAGGTCAATGACCTTGATTCCTGTTTCCAGGATTTCCACTACCGGACTCTGCTCTTCAAAGGTAGGCGGGTCTCTGTGAATCACCCAATGCTTCGCCTCGGTCAGTTGTTCTCCCTTATCAATGGTTTCACCCAAAACATTAAAAAGACGTCCCAGAGTTTCTCTTCCTACCGGCACGGAAATTCCGGCTCCTGTGGCTGTCACTTCCATGTCCTTGCTAAGTCCGTCACTGGAAGCCAGCATAATGCAGCGCACGGTATGATTTCCAATGTGCTGCGCAACTTCCATTACACGTTTTTCTCCATTTAACTCTACAGTCAGAGCGTCTTTGATGCTTGGGAGGTTCTGGTCTGTAAATTCTACGTCTACAACAGGTCCCATGACCTGTACAATTTTACCTTTTGTCATGAAAAGGAAACCTCCTTCCTTCTACAATTTCTTTTTCTGTGCTTTCGCCCCGCTGATAACCTCTGTAATTTCCTGGGTTATGGCAGCCTGGCGCACACGGTTATATTTTATAGATAAATCTTTTAACATATCTTTTGCACTGGATGTTGCCGCATCCATGGCCATCATTCTGGAATTGTGTTCACTGGCATAAGATTCTACCAGACATCCGTAAATCATACCTCTGAGGTAATTGGGAACAATACTGTTTAATACCTCATCTGCGGAAGGAACCATTTCGATTTCTTCCTGGTGCATATCTGCCAGAAGCTGGGCCTGGGTAGCAAAGGTCATCTTCTTCAAAGGAAGTAACTGTTCTTTTTCTGCGACCATGGTGGCAGCATTTACCATACGCGTGTAAATAATATGCACCTCGTCTAACTGGCCTTCCAGATACATGGCAATCATCTTTTCTGAAATCACCCGCGCCCTGTGCATGGTAGGCTTCTGTACCGTAAAGCGGAAATTCGTATCCACATCTACACCTTTCTTATAGAAATACTGTCTTCCTACCTCTCCCAGCACAAATAACTGGCATCGGCTGTTTTTTTCCATACATTCCTCGGCAATCCGAAAGACATTGTGATTGTAAGCGCCTGCCAGACCTTTATCTGCAGACACTACAATGTATCCGATTTTTCTGTCCTGTGGCTCAATTTCCGGCCGCTCGTCAAAATATCGGTGTTCTGTATCATCCATATGACGCAGAACACGCCCAATGGCAGACTGAAGAGAATAGAAATAAGGTTCCGTATCTGCCAGGGTCTTTTTTGCCTTTTTCAGCTTGGAAGATGAAATCATATACATGGCACTGGTAATCTTCATCGTGTCCTGGATGCTTTTCATACGACTTTGTATTTCTTTTGCACTTGCCATCTTATCACCTGTTCCTGTTCTTAAATTCCTCGGCTGCTTTCAGAATCTTCTCGCCTAATTCCTCAGAAAGAACTTTTTTCTCATTGATTTCTTCCCTGATTTCCGGATGTCTTGCATCAAAGTATTCCAGCATATCCATCTGGAATTTCTTTACTTCTTTTACCGGCACATCACACATTACCTTATGGGTTGCCACCCACAGGGTAATCACCTGTTCATGAGAGGCCAGCGGTCTGCAAAGAGGCTGCTTTAACAGCTCCATAAGACATTTTCCGTAATCCAGCAATGCTTTGGTAGAGTCATCCAAATCTGAGGAAAACTGGGTGAACACTTCCATTTCCCTGTACTGCGCCAGGTCAATACGCATACTTCCGGATGCTTTTTTCATGGCCTTGGTCTGGGCTGCACCACCGACACGGGATACGGAAAGTCCTACATTCACCGCCGGGCGGACACCTGCATTGAACAAATCACTTTCCAGGAAAATCTGTCCGTCGGTAATAGAAATAACGTTTGTAGGAATATAGGCAGATACGTCTCCTGCCTGGGTTTCAATAATCGGAAGGGCTGTAATAGAGCCGCCTCCTGCCTCTTCACTTAAACGGCTGGAACGTTCCAGAAGTCTGGAATGTAAGTAAAATACATCTCCAGGATAAGCCTCACGTCCGGGAGAACGCTCCAGAAGAAGAGAAAGCGCGCGGTATGCCACTGCATGTTTTGATAAATCGTCATATACAATCAGCACATCTTTCCCTTTGTACATAAAGTATTCTGCCAGAGCAGTTCCGGAATAAGGAACAATGTACTGCAAAGGCGCGCAGTCACTGGCTGTTGCGGAAAATACCGTAGTATATTCCATTGCCCCGTATTTTTCCAGTGTTCCCACCAGTTTGGCTACTGTGGATGCCTTCTGTCCGATTGCCACATAGATACACATCACATCCTTGCCCTTCTGATTCAGGATGGTGTCAATGGCAATGGAAGTCTTTCCTGTCTGACGGTCTCCGATAATCAGCTCACGCTGTCCCCGGCCAATGGGGAACATGGAGTCGATTGCCAGAATACCTGTTTCCATAGGAACAGACACAGATTTACGGTCAATAATGCCGGGAGCCTCCTGCTCAATAGGGCGGTAATCTTCTGCCAAAATTTCTCCTTTTCCGTCAATAGGAGCCCCAAGAGCATCTACAATTCTTCCCACAAAGCCTTCGCCTACAGGAATTCCTGCCCGTTTCTTTGTACGAACCACCTTGGTTCCCTCTTTGATTCCTGTGTCCTTTCCGAAAATGATAACACCGATTTCATTTCTCTTAATGTCCTGTACCATTCCCTTGACACCATTTTCAAAGGTGACTATTTCGCCGTACATGGCATGGTCAATCCCGTAAACAGTTGCAATTCCATCGCCTACCCAGATGACATTTCCCACTTCTTTTACGCCTGCTGTGGTATCGAAATTTTGGATTTCTTCTTTCAGAATGGAAATAATTTCTTCTGAATTGATTGAACTCAAACCGTTCACCTCCAGATTAATTTTTGTTGTAATGCATTGATACGGCCTTTTAAGCTGTAATCAAATTCCTGGTCTTTGATGCGGAGTACAAATCCTCCCACCAGGCTTTTATCTTCAATAAATTTCAGTTCTACATCTTCTGTACCATATTGTTTTCTAAGAAACGCCTTGATTCCCTCCAACTGTGTTTCAGACGGAAGAACTACATAGTACAGCGCTGCATTTAAAATGTGTTTCTGTTCGTTATAATATTCCTGATATGCTCTGAAAATCTCCGGCAAAAGCTCTACATGTCCGTACCTGCACAGTACACATACAAAGTTTTCCAGGTCTTTTGCAAAGATTCGTTGAATTGCCTTTTCTTTCTGTGAAAGAGGCACCACAGGACTTTCAAGGGTGTGTAAAAGCTGTGGTGTCTCTTTTATCATTTTTTCTGCCTCCCGGACGCTCTCTGGTGAAACAGATAGTTCATAGAGCACTCTGGCATAATTAATGGCGGTCTGTGTCATTTGCATCACCTGCTTTTGCTAAAAATTCATCATAGAGCATCTGGTTTCCCGTTTCACTGCTGCCACTCACCAGCAGCTTTTTCGCTGCTTCCATGGCAAGCCCTGCAATTTCTGTTTTTGCACCCTGCATAGCGCTTTCCTTTTCCTGACGGGCTGTTTCTTTTGCAGTTTCTATGATTTTTGCTGCCTGCTGATTTGCATTTTTCACAATACCTTCGCTCATTTGTTTTGCATCTGCTCTGGCATCCCGGATAATCTGAACAGATTCTTCTCTTGCAGAAGATAATGCCTGCTCATACTGTCCTTTTAATGCTTCTGCCTGCTCATTGGTAACCTTTGCATGATCCAGCTGGTCTGCGATTAAGGCTTTTCTTTTTTCCATAATCCCCATAACCGGTCCAATAAGGAATTTTTTCATCAACAGATAAAGAACAATCAGGTTTATAATCGTCCAGACAAGGTCCCAACCTAATTTCAGCACCTTCCTGCACCTGCCTTTCTCTGAATATGAATTATAATACCAGGATAATCAACAAAGCGATAACGAAACCGTAAATAGCAGTTGCCTCTGCCAAAGCACATCCAAGCAGAAGGTTTTTGCTGATTTTGCTCTCTGCTTCCGGCTGTCTTGCAATAGACTCAACTGCTTTTGAGGTTGCCATACCAATACCAATACCTGCTCCAATACCTGTTAATACTGCAATAGCTGCTCCGATTGCTGCTGTCATAATTCATTTCTCCTTTTCTTCTTAAACTTTAGTCTTCTATCTGCTCTTTAATAAAGAGAGAGGTTAAAAAAACAAATACATAGGTCTGAATCAGACCATCAAAAACATCAAAATATAAACTAAATGGAATGGGCAAAATTGCCGGCATAATGGTTTTCAGCAATTCCATAATAACAAAAGATCCAATCACGTTACCAAACAACCGCATACATAAAGATACGGGGCGGATTGCAATCTCCATGATATTAATAGGAGTTACTAAGGGGATAGGTTCTGCAAAGCTTTTCAGAAACCCCCTGGTTCCTTTTTTGTGGAATCCTGAATAATAAATAAGGAAAAGACTCATAATGGACAATGCTGCCGTTACGTTCAAATCCTTAGTAGGCGGCTTAAAGCCAAGCAAACCAATAAGATTCGCCACTCCGATGTAAATAGCTGTGGAAATCAGATACGGTATGTATCTCCTGCCCTCTTTGCCCAAAATATCTGTGAAAAAATCATCCAGAAAGCCAATAAATGACTCCAGCATTAACTGCTTTTTCCCCGGACTTTCTACTTTCAGATTTCGGACAAGCACAATGGCCAGTAGTGTGAGAGCCGCCATGATAATCCATGTAACAACCACAGATTCTCCTATCGGAATCCCGCCGAAGATGGGAATAGTGAATACGGTCTCACAGTTAAGTTCTTCCGTAATACGTTCCGCTAAACTGTTCGTAGGACATCCTCCCTTTCTGTGTTAATGAATGTTTGTTTTCTCCTTTCCTTTTAATTGTCTTTAACACATTACTGCTCTTTAATTGATTTGTCAATCTTTCTCTTGTTCTTCAAAAAACCTCTAAATTTCGTCATTTTTTCTTGTATTTTTTTAAAGTTTTCTTTTCTTTTTATGAGAAATTTTCCACTTTTTCTATACCGTTTAGTATAGGTCATTTTTTTGTCATTAATTTTTCACTCTTTTTTCCTTATTTTTCTTTTAAATTTTGTTACTTTTTGCCATAGTCCAGGGCAACAAAAAAAGAAAAGATGATTTAATTATCTAATAAACCATCTTTTCTTTGGCTATTCTGGCGAACCGCCCTGTTTTCTAAAATTTCAGCTTTTCAAGAACCTTTCTTGGCTCTTCTAAAATCAGCAGATCTGCCCGTTCATCCAGAAATTGTCTTTCCTTATGAATGAGAATCAGATATCTTCCCTCAAAATGATTCAAATACTTGGAATAAACTTCCGATGCCACAGAAGTCCCAAGAAGAAGCAGAACATCTGCCTGTTCAACCTGGCTGGAAGCTTCTGACATAATGGTGCTGTTCATCATTTCCCCAAAAAGTTTTACCCCCGGGCGTATTACGGTTCCACAGCTTTCACAGCGTGGAATTTTTTCACTGTCCCTCATATACTCCATAGAGTAGACTTTTCCGCAATGAGGACATGTATTTTCATAAATAGAACCATGAAGGGCAATGACATTTTTACATCCGCCACACTTCATCTGCTGGTAAATATTACTGTCTATAATGCACTGCAGCTTGCCTGCTTCCTCCATTTTTTTCAGGGCTCTGGCGGTTTCTGTCACCTTTGCCGGTTTTTTCAGGATTTCTTCCTTATAGAATTCAAAAAACTGAGCTGTCCGGTTATTGTAATATACGGTTGTAAAGATTTCTTCCGGAGACACACCATACTGCTCCTCCACCTCATAAGCCATTTGCGGCGTTTTTAAGGTGCGCTGCCCGCATTCTTTTACTACACCTGAACCGCACAGCGCTACGGTATAAGTGCTTTCATCCAGCATTCTCTGCAGTACTTCCAGCTTCTTTTCTGTAATACCCATTCCTGCACTTCCTTCCCCTGTATTTTTATGGTATCCTTATCATATCATTTTTCTAACCTATTTTAAAGGGAAGAATTATTTTCAAAAGGAGAATACCTGTTATGAATACCCAAAAACTTATTATTGCCGGCGCTGGTCCTGCCGGAGTTTCTGCTGCCATCTACGCTGCCCGCTGTGGCATTACCCCTCTGGTTCTCTATAAAGACGGGGGAGCATTGGAAAAAGCTGTAAAAATTGAAAATTACTACGGTATGCCCGCTCCCCTCTCTGGAAAGGATTTATACGAAAATGGACTGAAACAGCTTCAAGACCTGTCTGTTCCCACCAGAAAGGAAGAGCTTCTTTCCATTGAATATGAAGAAGGTTATCTGGTTCACACAGCCACAGAGGATTTCCATACCAAGGCTCTGATTCTTGCCACCGGAACAAAACGAAATACCCTTTCTCTAAAAGAATTAAAAAAATATGAAGGAAGTGGTATCAGTTACTGCGCTATTTGTGACGGATTCTTTTACCGGCAAAAAGAAGTAGCTGTTCTGGGACATGGGCTCTATGCTCTTCATGAAGCCAAAGTCTTAGAACCTCTTGCTTCCAGGGTTACCATTTTAACCAATGGAAAAGAGCCTGCTTTTCCTCTTTCCCAGCTTGGCACGATTCAGGTTAATACCAAAGCCATTCATTCTGCCGGCGGGGAGCCTGCACTTTCCTGGCTGAAGCTGGAGGATGGCAGTCTTTTCCACCTCTCAGGCCTGTTTGTAGCTCTTGGAACAGCAGACAGTACGGATATTGCCCGCAAACTGGGGCTGGTACTGGAGGATAACCACATTGCCATAGAACCCAATACCAGTACTGCCCTGCCGGGACTCTATGCTGCCGGAGACTGTACCGGAGGCATGCTGCAAGTTGCAAAGGCTGTGTACGAAGGCGCTCTGGCAGGCACCGAAGCGGTAAACTATTTAAAACAAGCTTCCAAACCGTAATTTTATCTGTTATACTATAAAAAAATCCATTATAAAAAGGAGAAATGATTATGGCAATGGAATTCACAAGCGCAAATTTCACAGAAGAAGTATTAAACTCCCCCATTCCGGTTATGGTAGACTTCTGGGCAACCTGGTGTATGCCCTGCAAAATGCTGGCGCCAACACTGGAAGAGCTGGCCGAAGAAGCCAATGGCGCCTATAAAGTAGGAAAGGTAAACGTGGATGCAGAGCCTGCACTGGCTGCACAGTTTGGCATTATGAATATTCCTACTGTTCTGGTATTTAAAAACGGTCAGGTAGTTGAAAAATCTGTTGGTCTGGTACAAAAAAGCCAATTGGCAGATCTGCTGAAATAAAAAGTATCTTCCTGATAACCCGAAAGCATTTTCCTGCTTCTGGTTATCAGGAAGATTTTTTATTGCCTTTTCAGACCTGCTTCTGTAAATTCATAAATCACGTTGCAAACTTCTTTTAAATATTTCCGGTCATGAGAAACGCTGATAATGGCTCCAGGAAACTCCTTCAGCATGTTACGGATCACCGGATTAGACAGTGGCGAAAAGTTTCTGGTAGGTTCATCCAGTACCAGCACCTGACTTCCCTCCATACTCATTTTCAGAAAAAACAGCTTTGCCTTCTGTCCTCCGGAAAGTTCTTTCATGGGATGTACCATTTCATCTGCTGTATATTTCATACTTCCTAAATATGTGCGTATCCGCTTTTCCTCTTCCCTCTCCCCTGTTTTTGTCAGAAATTCCACTGCTGTTTTCTCCAAATCCATACATTCTTCATAGTTTTGAGGCATATATGCAGCTTTCAGATCTTTTCTTTCCAAAAGAACTTGGGCAATCTTTCTTAGAAAAGTGGTTTTTCCACATCCGTTTCTTCCCACAATTCCTACGTGCTGTGGTCCCTGTATTCTTAAAAGAAGATTCTCTGCCAGAACCTTCCCTCCCGCTTCCAGCCTTTCTTCTGAATACTCCAGCACCTTTTTCCCACCTGGTACTGCGCACTCTTTTGCAAATCGCAAAAAGATGGCGTCTTCCTGCTCCGGATAGTCCAGAAATTCTTCTTTCTGTCTGTCAAACCGCCGCTCCATGGATTTCACTGCATGCATTTTTTTCTTCAAAAGCTGACCTCCATGGGGATTTTGACGGGAAATGTTGTTTTGCTGTTGTTCTACCTTTTGCTGAATCCGCAAAAACCGTTCCTGCTGTTTTGCAAATTCTTCTCTTTGTTTTCCGGCAATCCGTTCCTGATTGGCGAAGGTTCTGGTTCGGTTTTCCATATAGGTTCTGTAGTCCATATTGGCTACTGTATATCTGCATTTTGATTTTCTTTGAATCTGTTCCAAATGCAAAATTTTATTGGCTGTCCGCTCAATCAGGGTCTCATCATGGGACACATAGAGGATTCCTGCCGGGGTCTCTAAAATAAACTGCTCCAGAAACTCCAGGGTTTCCAAATCCAGGTCATTGGAAGGCTCATCCAGCAGAATTATCTCCGGATTTTGCATCAGAATTCCTGCAAGCTGCAGTTTTACTTTTTCTCCTCCTGATAATTGCCCCATTTTTTCCTCTGCATAAAAAAGTTCAGGAGAAATTCTTAGTTTTCTGGCGATATCTGCCAGCTCCCTGGGACTTTGATTATAGAAACCAGGATTTTCAGAGAAAAATTCCCATACACTCTGTTCTTTTTCTTCTTCCCCTAACTCCTGTGCCAGATAGCCGATGGTGGCATTTCCGGTTAAAATTTCTCCCTGATATTCCACATAGCCTGCTGCCTGTTCCTGTTCATAAATTAGTTTTAAAAGCGTGGATTTCCCATTTCCCTCTTCTCCAATCACCGCCATTTTATCTCCTGGCTGTAAAACAAAGGACAAATCCTCCAGCAACATACGAAGATCTTTTTTATGGGTTACAGTCAAATGTTTAATCTGCAAATTCTTGTCTCCTTTAACTTAAAAAGAAAAGCCTGTTTTCAGACCTTCCAGTCCAAAAACAGGCTTTTCTTTTCTACGCGACAGAATCCCTCAAAAAAACCTTCTGCATGATTCATCCTAATATGGAGGTTTTTCTGACAGATTTTTATAAAAAAGTGACTGTTTGATGACTTTTGCCTGCAATTCATACTGGAATACACCTGTATCCCCTTTGATACAGATGTTCTGAAAACCATGTTCAGTTCCCCTATGTATTACAAACAAATAATCATCCTATCCCTCTTTTCTCATCTAAATTGCAGGATTTCCCTGACAGTTATCAGTCTATCCCATAGAATACTATTCTGTCACCCCTAATTTTTCCATCCATACAGCATCTTTAAAACCAGGCACAGCATAATCTTCCCCTACTAAAATGGGACGTTTTACCAACATTCCATCTGTTGCCAGAAGTTCCAGCTGTTCCTCCTCTGACATGGAAGGCAGTTTGTCCTTTAACTGCAATTCTTTATATTTATTGCCGCTGGTGTTAAAGAAACGTTTTAAGGGAAGACCGCTCATGGCATGCCACTTCTTTAATTCTTCCTTTGTAGGATTCTGCTCTACAATGTGTCGGTCTTCAAAGGTTACCTGATGCTCTGCCAGCCATTTCTTTGCTTTCTGGCAGGTAGAACATTTAGGATATTCTACAAACAACATGTTTTCTTCTCCTTATAATCTCTCTGCATTAGAAGTCATGTATTTGTACTCAGCCACAGAACGATCAAAGCCTTTGATATGGTTAAATAACCAGTCTACTACATTTTTCTGTACCTGCGCTACAAATGCTTCGGTTGGTCCTTCTTCCTCTTCCAGCATTTCCTGAAGCTCTTTTACAGCCTGTTTGAATTCTTCATGTTTTGCCTTATGTTCCTGAATTCCAGGATAAGAAATTTCTTCCTGAAGTTTTTCTTCTGCACTGAAATGGAAATCTGTATACTCCATTAAATAATCCAGCATTTTGACTGCTTTGATTTTTCCCTGTCCATCTTCACAGCTTTCTAAAAGCTGATTAATTCTGCTGATTAATTCCTTATGCTGTCCATCAATCATATCATTTCCTGTTACTAATGTTTCATCAAATTCTGCACGCATGCGTCACTACCTCCTAGATTTTCAAAATTTATCTCTATTTTACTACATCTTGGAAATTGTGTCTACTTTTTTCCTTGATTCTCTCTTCTGGAACAAATTTCTTCCCACTGGCAATCCCTGCAGATTTCCTTTCTTTTTCCCTTTGAAAGAATGTTCTCCTCCACCAGTCTGTGAAATTCTTTCCATGAAATCTCCTGATTTTCCTGTAGATTGCAGCGTGCTAATACTTCTTTGTCATATGAGCGGACTTTTCCTGCGCTGAGACATTGACCTTCCTTTAAATTCGGGCATTTCTCACAAATCATGTCACTTTGCGCTGCCACCGTAATGCCGGGATTTGCTTCCAGCATCTTTTGCACCTGTCCCATATGCCGGGTAAAGGTGTCACTATATCCTTTTCCTTCAAAGAAGGAAAGGCACATACCATGATGCGCCCTCAATCTCTTATTCTTGCTCATTTTAATTTAATTGCTCCTGCGATTCTTTTGCTGATGAATAAAGCTGCCGCGATTTTTATCATATCCGGAATAACAAAAGGAATGACACACCATCCCAAAACGGTCATCAGTGCTACCGAACCGGCTCCCTGGGCATACACAACCATAAACCATACTGTTCCTACTGTATAGCATGCCAAAAGTCCAAGAACCATGGAAATCCCCAACACCAGCCGGCTTTTTCCAAAGGCTTTTTCCATTCCCCACATAACCAGTGCAGAAAACAAAAATCCTACAATATAACCTCCGGTATTACCTGTCAGTACGCCAAGCCCTCCTGAAAAGCCGGCGAACACCGGCACACCGATTGCTCCCAGCAGAATATAGAGAAGAACGGATATGGTTCCCCTTCTGCCTCCTAAAATTCCCACTGCTGCAAATACCCCAAAGGTCTGTAGAGTAAAGGGTACGGTCATGGGTATGGAAATCCAGGAACAAATGGCAATAATCACAGTAAACATGCTGATATATGCCATGTCATAAGTTTTACTTCTTTGTCTCTCACGAATTGCTGTTGTCATATTCTGCGCTCCTTTTTCATGTTGTGAGGTAACTTTAACACAAGGAGCACAGATTGTCAACCATTTTCATATTATAAGTTTACATTTAACCTAGATGCCTAAGGCCTCTCTCTTTTCTTCTATTCTGACAATCATGGCATCCCCCAGTTTATCAATATCTTTTTCTACCGTATATGCTGCTTCTACCCAGTCTCTGATGCCTTCTGTCAGCCAGTAGGTTACCTCTGAAGAACCACTTACCTGAGGCTCAACTCCCAGGAACGTATCAATTCCTGTAGACACTACATAGTTTCCAATGGAAACAGCTTTCTCAGACATCCATTCCGGCGCACAGCCCACTAACGGAAGTTTTGAAATAGGCAGTCCTGAATCAATGGACAATCTGGAAGCCAGAACCATCATACGGGAAATATCCACGCAAGAGCCCATATGCAGAACAGGCGGAATATCTACAAGTTCACAGACTCTCTTAAGTCCTGCACCGCACAGGTCTTTTGCCCTTTTATCCATAAGACCGGCTCTTGCTGCTGCCTGGGCAGAGCATCCTGAAAGAATAACTAAAATATCATTTTTTATCAGTTTTTTCATAAGTTCAATGTGCGCTGAATCCGGACGCACTCTCGGATTATTGCATCCTACCATGGCTACTGCACCGCGAAGCACTCCGGAAGTAATACACTGAATCAGTGGTTTTGTGGTTCCCAGTTCTTCCCCCTGTGAACTTGCCACACGGTCTAACGCATGAATAATGGCTTCTACTGAGTATCCAACGGTTGCTTTTTGTTTCAACTGGGGAGTATGCACCAATTCCGGATTTCTGTTTACAAAATTTTCTACTGCCATACGCACAATTCGTTTTGCGGTTTCCCCTGCTGTTTCTGCCTGGAAACAAATAAAATCAGAATCCGGCATCTGCGCAATGGGGGATGTTGTAATAAACTTTGTATGGAAACATTTCGATAATGGGCCTAATGCCGGGAAAATGCACTGAACGTCTACTACAATGGCTTCACAGGCGCCTGTCAGTACCACGTTTTCCTGCTGAAGGAAATTTCCTGCCATAGGTACGCCTCTTCTCATGGCTACCTCATTGGAAGTACAGCATACACCTGCCACATTAATTCCTTTTGCTCCCAGTGATTTTGCCAGGGCAATCATTTCTGAATCTTCTGCATATTCACAAATCATTTCTGAAAGGCTTGGATCATGTCCATGAATAATAATATTCACATAGTCTTCCTTCATAACTCCTAAATTTGCCTCTGTATCCACTTCCTTTGGTGTTCCAAACATGACATCCGAAAATTCTGTTCCACACATGGAACCGCCCCATCCATCTGACATTCCGGAACGGAGTGCCTGGCGCACCAGGGCTTCTGCTTTGGAAGAATTTCCCATATGTGTCATATGCATAGCAGTAGAAACTTCCCGGTCAATGGCTCGTGGTTCAATCCCTGCATTCTTCCACAATTCCCGTGTATGTTCCGGCGCCCGGCTTAGCCATCTTTGGACACCAAATGGTTTTCCATATTCTAAAAGCGCCAGTTCTGACATTTCATGCGCCAGATCATAGATATCTTTTCCTTTTGTTTCTACACCCCATTCTTTTGCAATACGGATTAATTTTTCCGGATCTTTTACTTTATAATTTCCATCCGGAGCTACGGTATGAAGGGTATGGCAGATTTCTCTTCCATGGTCAGAATGGGTAGCAGCGCCTCCTGCTGTAAAACGAAGAAAATTTCTGCCTGCAATACCATGTGCATCACAGCCGCAAATTCCCCTTGGCGCCTTTTTCGTAATACGACATGGCCCCATGGAACAAATCCTACAGCAGATTCCTTCTTCTCCAAATTTACAATGTGGAGTCTGATTTTTTACTCTTGCCTGCCAGGAATCTGCCCCCACCTTTGCTCCTGTTTCTAATAGTCTGTTGGTTGCAGCCTCAAATTCTTCAATAGATGTTAATTGAAACGTACTCATGTTTACCTCCTAAGTATGTGCAGCAATTTGCTATATTTCTTATTTGTCTATATTATAACAATCTTTTCCCAGCCTTCCCATCAACGGATTGTTGAACCCTTCAACATTTTATTGATAGCAAAAAGGAACCGGCACATAATTGCTGCTTTATGTGCCGGTTCCTTTTTTGGAGTCTATTATTGTGAATTCCTGTATAGGATAACACAAATTTTCTGTTTGTGTTATCAACAAAGAGTTTCTCTGTTTCAACCAAATGCTGATACTTATTGTCGAATCCCCGGATTTTGGGCAATCTCTTCCATCCATTTCACTACATGGCGGTGAAACAGACGAATGTCCGGATTTTCTACCGTTCCTTTTCTGGTAAACATATACGTTGACCACTCATAAGCTCCATCATCAAAAGGAATCATAACCAGACCTTTTTGTTTCATATCTTCAAAAATAAAATCCACAGTAACAGAAATCCCCTTGTTTTGCTGCACCATTTTATGACACAGGCTAAAACCGCTGGTTTCAAACACAATATCAGGTTCAAATCCTGCTTCTCTGCATTTGTCCAAAATCAGATGGTGAATGTGGAATTCAGGGCTTTCTATATAAAGTCGTTCTCCTTGTAAATCTCGAATGGAAACCGACTTTTTTCTGCTTAGTGGATGTTCTTCATTCACCAGAAGCTTAATTTCAAAGGATTCCATAAAAGTAGCATCCATATAATTGGCTCCATGATTCCCAATGGTAAATGCTACATTTCCTTCTCCTGCCAGAAAGCGCTGCTCTACCTGGCGATCCGGATATTCCCGATATGTAAGGGTAATCTCCGGATATTTTTCTCTAAAATCTGCCAGACATTCCGGTGTTACCAGACGCAGAATCCCATAGGCTGACAGCAAATCGATTTCTCTTTTTTCCTGCTGTTCAATGCAGCGAATTTCGCTGCAAACACTATGATACGGTTCCAGAAAATCCTCCAGATGCTGGTATAAGTATGTGCCTGACCTGGTCAGGCTGATTCCCGATGCTGTCCGGTTTAGAAGTGTTGCCTCCAGTTCGTTCTCTATATTTTTTATAATTTTACTCAATCCCTGTGGAGTCAGATATAAGGTGTGAGCTGCTTTTGTAATGCTTTTCTGCTCACAGACTACCTTGTAATATTCCAAATCCTTTAGTCCTGTCCCCCTTTCCCCTTGCCCACCAGACAGATTCGCTTCTATTTTTTCTCATTCAGTTTGTGAACCGTGCTTTGGGTATTTTCCATAGCGTCAATATCCATCTCATTTTGCTGCCTGATTTCCTGAAGCACCCACCGTTTATTACGGTACACAAATTTCCAATACTCAAAAAATGCTTCTGGTCTGGTCTTTCCACGCACCACTCTCCGGCTCTCCCGATTCACATAGTACCCAATCATCTTTCCATGAATCAGATACCAGATAACATCCTGTTCCTCCCCCGGTTCATCCTGCACGCTTACCGGCATGGCACGAAGCAGCCTGACGTTCTTCTGAATCACTTCCTCATTTCGGAGAACCATCCATTGGATTTTACTGTCAAACTCCTTTTGCAGTTCTTCACTTAAATAGGGCGCTCCATAGCTGATATCCATCCGTCTCCAGCACTCCTGAATCTGAAAATAGGCTTCTTCTACCTGGCGCTGGATCTCCTTTGCATCCCAGTTATCCCCCATCTGTGCAAAGACTTTCATAGCCTGACGGCTTCTTCTTTTGGCTTTTCTTCCTTTCCAGATGAGAGCAATGCTCCCTCCGCTGGCAAGCACCAGAAGAAACATTCCCTGTACGAAAACGCCAACAATATTGCCGCTCTCGCTGCCTGAAGCATCTGACGAAGAACCGGAGAAAGACCCTCCACCTGAACCGGAACTCCCTCCCGAACTGGAACCGCCTCCTCCACCACCGGCACGGGCCCATACAGGCATACTGCACATCAGACAAATCAGAATTGCTGCTATCATAACTCCTGCTTTTCTTTTCATCATCCTTCTCCTTTCGCACTTAGCTATTGGAACGCCTCTGTAAAGTTTTATGAACTTTTTTTCTCACAAACCAGAAACAAATCACCTGCATCACAATGGTTGCAATCCAGGATGCGGGATAGGAAATAAACAGCAGATCCAGGGAGCGGTGTTGTGGAAACACCCAGAAAATCCAGATAATTCTGGTTCCAACAGTTCCGATAACAGACAGAATCATGGGCACTGCAGAATATCCCATTCCCCGCAAAGCTCCCGGAAATAAATCCATTAATCCGCACAGGAAATAGGTCACAGTTGTATACAGGAGAATCTCCACTCCGCACTGAATCACCTCCGGATTATTGGTATAAATCTTTAAAAGCTGCGGGCCAAATACATATGCCCCGCCTCCCAAAAGCGTTGCTACTGTAACGGATAAAAAGATACAGTTCACTAGTACCTTGTCCATGCGCTTCCACTTTCCGGCTCCAAAGTTCTGGCTGGTAAAGCTCATACATGCCTGGGTTACAGAATTCACTGCCACAAACAAAAATCCAAAAATATTATTTGCTGCTGTATAGCCTGCCATGGCAATAGAGCCAAAGGAATTTACGGAAGACTGCAGCAGTACATTGGAAAAATTAATCACGGTACTCTGAATCCCAGCGGGGATTCCCACCTGGAAAATCGGCTTTAAATACTGCTTTTTTATGGTAAGCTTGGAAAACCGCAGTTGATAGCTTCCCTCACAGTGATACAGACAATGCAGTACCAAAATACAGGAAACCATCTGGGAAATCACAGTGGCAATAGCCACGCCTTCCACTCCCATATGAAAGACAATGACTAAAAACATATTCAGTCCTGCATTTAAAATGCCGGAAACCACCAGAAAATACAGCGGTCTCTTAGTATCTCCCACAGCTCTTAAAACCGCTGCCCCGTAATTATACAACATGAAAAATGGCATTCCCAAAAAGTAAATTTTCATATAAAGGGCTGCCTGTCCAATCACATCTTCCGGTGTTGCCATAAGCTCCAGGGCGCCTCTTGAACAGAACAGTCCCACAAAAGACATCACAATACCACTGATAAGCGCAAAGGTAAGAGATGTATGTACGGTTTCGGACATCTCCTTTTCTCTTCCTGAGGCATAGAAGCGGGCAGCCAGTACATTGGTTCCCAGCGATACCCCGATAAATAAATTGGTAAACACATTAATAAGAGCAGATGTGGAGCCCACTGCTGCCAGCGCTTCACTTCCGCTAAACTTTCCCACCACTACAATATCCACTGCATTAAACATCAACTGCAAAATACCAGAAAGCATAAGGGGCAGGGAAAAGGCAATCAGCTTGTCCATAATAGAACCGCTGCACATATCAATTTCATATTTATTTTTCTTTGTTTTTGAACTCATTGCAAACTTCCTTCTTTTGATTTTTCTTTAAATAGATTTTATCACAGCCTTTTTTATTTGTGAATATATATGTAAACACAAAAAGAGAAACACCTGGTAGCAGCATTTTGAAGCTTAATACCGTTTACACAGTCGTTCCTCTTTTATTTATTCATTTCTGTTATTTCTCACGCAGCTTACAGAAGCCCTGCGATTTTATTCGCTACGGTATCACTTCCGATAATCGTGATGTTGTTCATAATCAGCACATCCTGGATTTTCTTTTCTTTGACATAGTCTACCAGATTCACATCTGCATAGCGGAAGTCTACCACATATACAGTCTGATAATGATCTACTAAAAATGGTACAAAACAGTTTCCGTAGGATTCTTTTAAAACAATACAGGAAGAACCGTCCTGAATCTCAGGGTTTTCTATCATGCTCATAGGTTTGTCCCCGCCAATATAACAATAATATCCGGAACTCTGATCCCAGGTACTTACATCTTCTATAACATGCCACTCCTGTTTGGAACCATCTGTATTCCAATAAGTCATATCATTAGTTCCCATGGGTACATAAGCATCTACACGGTCCGGATTTTTTGCCATATCCTGATTCTGCAGTTCCGTATAGAAAGTTCCCAGAAATGGCTCAAAGGACATTTTTTCAAACTCTGATAATTTATGTGGTTCAAATCCCTTTTCCTTGCAAAAATTCTCATACACGTAATAAGCGCCTAGCTGAGTCCAGTGATGGTCTGTGCGGAAATACAGATATTCATCATTATGTTCCCGCAGTGTTTCTATGGTTTTAACAGGAATTACCTTGTCATAAAGACTGTAATAATAAGAAATTGCCTGTTCCTGGTCAGAACCACCCAGTCCCTTTAACTCTTTCTCCGGCAGCATTGCCCCTGAGTTATTAGGTACCAGAAGGGAATATACATTTGCAATGCCGTCCAGTTCTTCTGCGGCCTGATTCAGGGCATCCGTATAGGTTTCAGCCGCTCCCTGGTTAAAATAGTAAACACTGTAGGCTGCCCCGTCTTTTACATAGAGCCCCTGCTGAATCTGATTCTGAATCTCGGCTTCCATCTCCTGACTGTCCGGCGCTGTCACAGGATCCTGGTTCTCTTCTTTCTGTGTGCTGTCCTCTGTCTCTTTATCTTTTTTATCTGCTGTCTTTTCTTCCTTTTTCGCTCCCGCAGCAGGAATTGCATCCCCCTGCTCGTGTCCCCCTACCATCATGGTGGAGGATTCTATTCCATATAAATCTTTGACCTTTTTATCCGCAGCAATCAGGGTGTCTCTCATGGGAAAGGTGTCAGAATACCACAAAGACACCTGGGAGAAAAAGGAACCGTCTAAAAAGGAACTCACCGTAAATTTGGGAAATTCCGTCAGTTTTCTTTTCTCCACCTGGGATGTACCGGGCCGGAAGAAAAACAAAAACCCCATCACACATCCAATGAGCATAACCGCTGCAAAGGCTTTTACAGCAAGACCGCGAAACTTCCGTATAATCTTTTTTTGTTCCTTTGTATATTTTTCTTTTGCCATTTGCCAACCTCTTTCTTTGTAATCCTTTGATTAAAACTGAAAATACAGGAAGGGATTATAGCTGTCCCCAATCAGCGCCAGTACAGACAATAACAGCAGCAGGACCGGCGTCAGCATCTCTGTAATATTAAAGAACCAGAATATCGGTTTACTGGTTTTTCCCAGTTCAAACAGAATCCTTCTCAGTTTTTTTCCAAGAGGTGTCACTGCAATAACTGCAATGATCAGGAAAAAAAGATTATTCATAAATACCGTTCCGGCTTCCAAACCTGTAAATCCTGAACTTCCAATGCCAAACAGGCCTAAAAGAACAAGTCCAAGCTCCTTCATATTTTCAAATTTAAAAATGACCCATCCGAAAAAGATGACCAAAAGGGCATACACGTGATTCAGACCTTTTGGAATACGGTCTTTTATTACAAACCGTTCCAATAACAGGAACGCCAGATAATAAACACCCCAGAGTATGTAGTTCCAGCTGGCTCCATGCCACATTCCCGTCAAAAACCACACCACTGCCATATTTCGTACAATCTTCCAGGTTTCACACCGGCTTCCTCCCAGAGGAATATAGACATAATCCCTGAAAAAGCTGCTCAGGGAAATATGCCATCTTCTCCAGAAATCCTGGGCTGATTTTGCAATGTACGGATAATTAAAGTTTTCCAGATAATGGAATCCCACCATTCTTCCCATACCGATTGCCATATCAGAATAGGCAGAAAAGTCCAGATAAATCTGCAGCATATAAAACAACATTCCCAGCCACAGACCAAGGGTTGACTGTGCGCCTAAAGCCTCTACTCCTGCAGGCAGAAGAGTATCTGCCGCAGAAGCGCAGGAATTGGCCAGAATCGATTTCTTCGCCAGCCCCACACAAAATCTCCGTACACCTACGAAAACATCACCTGAAGATATTTTCCTCTCATCAATTTCATTTGCCACTGTCTCATAGCGCACAATAGGCCCGGCGATGCATTGATGAAACAAGCTGGAATACAATAAGAGCTTCCAGAACTTAGGCTGCGCAGAAACTTCTCCCCTATACACATCTATTACATAAGACAGTAACTGGAAGGTGTAAAAAGAAATCCCAATAGGAAGAACAATCTGGGGGATTTCTTTTGGAAATCCGGTCAGCGCCTGAAGATTTCCAAGGAAAAAGACGGTATACTTAAAAAATCCCAAAAGTCCCAAAAGCACCACACACTCTCCAGCCATATAGAGTCTGCGTCTTTCAGTACTTTTTTCTTTTTCAATCTGCAAAGCAAAAAACCAACTAGCTGCAGTCTCCCCCACTAACAAAATCAAAAACTTTGGACCGCCCCAGGCATAAAAAATCAAAGAAAAAATAAGCAATACATAATTTCGCTTTTTTTCACTGACAAAGAAATAGACGATTAAATTCAATGTCAGAAATAAAAATACAAACAATAAACTGGAAAATACCATTCTTCTATCCCCTCATATTATTTTTACTGTAATCGACATTATCCCTTAGGAAATGACACTAATTAACAGTATATATTACCTGTGTTTTAATTGCAATATGAAGAGAAATTTTTCTGTTTTTTTGATTTTCCTATCTTGTTACATCAATCCATTCAATCTCCAGCCCCGCTTTTACAGAAGCCATGGAAACCTCATATTCTCCTGCTTCCAACTGAATGTTATTTAGTTTTAAAACAGTCCACTGATTTTCTGTTCCGTTACTCTGAATGGTCAGTACCGGCTTCTGATTTAATAACAGATTGCTGGAAGACTGCGCCAGAGAGGACAGGGCAGAACGCGCTTTTACCAGGAATTTGTATCTGCCGGCCTGTTCAATAGTCAACTTCATTGTTTCCGGCTTCTTGGGACAGAGTTTTACAGGAGTAAAAGAAAAGTCTCCCTGCTCTGCTTCCATCTCTTCCAGGGTTTTTAATTTTCTTTTTGCAGCAGGTGTGTGAAGAATAAAATGACAGATATTCATGGCACATCTTTGCAGTTCTCCAACCGTAAGTCTGCCCTCTTTCAGAGCTTCCAGTGTATCATCCTCATACTCATTTTCCTCAGAGCCACCGTTGGTCACTACCATGTATAAATCATTCTGAGCTCTTACCATGGCTGCTGTATGGGTGATTTTTGCCTCCCCTCCTGAAATCGGGTCGTTCATTTTTGCCCACCAGTCTGTCATTACAATACCAGTGTATCCCCACTCTCCTCTTAAAATAGTGGTACATAAATCATAATTTGATGCAGACCAGTGACCGTTTAATGGATTATAAGATGTCATGATAGAGCATGCCTTGCCTTCTTTCACTGCTATTTCAAATCCTTTTAAATACAACTCCCGGACTGCACGTTCTGACACTACGGAATCCGCTGTATTTCTGGCAAGCTCCTGATTATTGCAGGCAAAATGCTTCACTGTGGCATCTGCGCCGCTTTTCTTAATTCCTTTTACCACTGCCGCTGCAAATTTTCCGGTAAGATAAGGGTCTTCAGAGAAATATTCAAAATTTCTTCCATTTAGTGGATTTCTGTGAAGGTTAATTCCAGGCCCCAGCAAGGTGTCAATTTCATTTCTCAAAAGCTCCTGTCCTTCCCATTCATAGAGTTCCTCCACAAGCGGCAGATTCCAACTGGCAGCCAGCATGGTTCCAATAGGCATTTGTGTAGCTTTTAATCCACTGTCCATACGAATACCGGAAGGTCCGTCTGCAGTACATACCGGAGGGATTCCATAAGCATAAAGGCTTGGGGCTGTTCCACCAAAGGCAGATGCAGTTCCAGGTGTTACCAGTGGATTGCACATACCTTCCCCTCTTACCAGAATCGCCAGCTCTCTTTCTGATAACTGCGCCACAAAGGCTTCCAGACTGGCTTTTTTGTCTCTTACATCCTGGAAGGAAATTCCCTGGTTTCCTGTGATTTCCATTGCCTCTGGCATCCGCTCCCGAATCCTTTCTTCCAGGGAAATGGTCTGGACTGGAACATCCTCTGCCTTTGGTTCATAGGTTCCATCCTCTTTTTTGTTTCCAGGGCAAAGTCTCTGAAATTTCTCTGCAGGCGCCAGTGCTTCCTCCAAGACTTCTGTTACTATACATTCTGAAATTTCCATGCCTTCTTGTCCCTGAAGAGAAACCTGCTGCGCAGCTCTCACATCACCGCCCACATAAAACTTGTACAGTCCTGGCTCCAGCACATAACAGGATTTATATCCTGTAACGCCGCTGTCATCATAGGATGCCATAGTGGCAACAGGAAGCTGCAAGGTCAATACCTGGGTTTCTCCCGGCTGTAATACCTCTGTTTTTGCAAAAGCTCCCAGTTCTCTTGCCGGTTTTCCAAGCTTTCCCTGTGGGGCTTCATAATACACCTGCACCACTTCTTTTCCCGCATATTGGGAACCCACATTTTTTACTTCTACCTGAAATTCCACACTGACATCCACACCAGAGCCCAGGATTTCTGCATGTTTCACTTCCATAGAAAAGTCTGTATAAGACAATCCAAAGCCAAAAGGAAACTGCACACGCTCCGGAGCAAAGGTCTCAAAATACCGGTATCCCACATAAATATCTTCCTGATACAGATTCTTTTCTTCATTTCCGAAATTTGCAGTGCTTGGATAGTCTTTGATATCATAAGCAATGGTGTCCGGAAGTTTTCCGCCTGGCACTGCTGCTCCCACCAGCACATCTGCGCTGGCGCCGCCTGCTTCCACGCCACCCTGCCAGGTATAAATAACACTTCTGATATGTTCCTTATTCTTTAAAGTTTCCAGCCAGCTCATGTCAATAATATTGGAAACATTCATAATCACACACGTGTCCTCAAACACTTCCGCTACGGTTTCCAAAAGCTGCTTTTCTTCTTTTGTAAGATAATAGCTGCCTTCCACAGCCGCATAATCCTTGTCCTCCCCTGCAGTCCTTCCAATGACTACCAGAGCCTTATTGGAAGTCTCTCTGGCTTTTTTTGCCAGTTCCAGGGAAACGGGCATTTCCTTTTGAAACCATGGCTCACTGGCCCAGGCTCCCTGCCCGTCATCAAAAGGGTGTTCCTGAATCCAGGCTTCATAAACCTTCAGCAATTCCTCATTTAATACAATATTTTTGTACCGCCGAAATCCATCTATGAGATTGGTGGTATAAGCAGTATTCACAGCGCCTCCTGAACCTGTTCCGCTTTTATAATAATTCATCTGGCATCTTCCGAATAAAGCCACCTGGTCTTTTTCTGTAATTGGCAACATCTGGTTCTCATTTTTCAGCAAAACCATTCCTTCTGCTGCTGCCTTTCTTACGGCTTCACCAAATCCTTCCAGAGGAATTCCTATTTTTTTATCTTCCATATTTTCTCAAGTCCTTTCTTATTTTTCTGGGTTTATTATAGCCCTCACCCCTTTTTTGTGCTATAATTTTTGTGCTTAAAAATAATAAAAATTTGTCCTGCTGAGGTATAAAATATGGAATTTATGAAAGAAAAAAAGCCCTGCATGGATGGCATTCCTTTATCTTATGTCTGCCATCTCCAGGACATGGAAGGCGCAGGACTGGTCTATCCTGCCCACTATCATGATTATATCGAAATCCTTTACGGAAAAGAAAATTTTTTTGAACTTTATCTGGGAAGTTCTTATCACCGATTTGGCCCCCAGGATTTGGTGCTGATTCCCGCAGGAGAAGTTCACTTAATTAACAGCCTTTCCAATGAGGGAGGCAGTTACTATGTCATCCGTTTTCTCCCGGAACTGATTTACAGCAACATGTCCTGCAGCTATCTGGAATCTCAGTACCTCCTGCCCTTCCTCTCCCAATATCCCCACCAGGAGCAGGTCATTCCAAAACAGGCGCTAAAAGATACTGGCATTTCTTTCTGGGTTCAGGAAATTTTCCGGGAAGACTGTGAAAAAAAATATGGCTGCGAACTGGCTATCCGCAACCATATTGGAAGTATTTTTCTCTGGATTCTCCGCTACTGGCATGAAAAAGGAATTTCCCTTTCTTCCCAATCCTTTGTAAATGAAGAGCTGGCAAGACAACTGGCTCCTGCCTTTTCCTATGTACGGGAACAGTTTGACACCCCTGTCACCGCCCTGAAAGCTGCCCGGCTGTGTGGTATGAGCTACAGCTATTTTTCCAGAAGCTTTCATCAGATTCTTCACATGAACTTCCGGGAATACGTGACCCGCATCCGGCTTACAGAAGCCGAAAAGCTTCTGGTCTCTACCACAGCTTCCATTACAGACCTTGCTGTTTCCTGTGGCTTTGGTTCCACCAGCTATTTTATCAAATTGTTTCAGCAATACAAAAACATGTCTCCAAAGCAATTTCGAAAAGCTATGCAGACTTCTGCCTCCCATGTCACAGAATAAATGGCATGGGAGGCAGCTTTTAAACCTCAATCACATTGATTTCTTCATCTTTCTCTTTTTGCTTGTCTTTTTGTCCTACTACACCTGCTACCACATATTCATTAAAACGCGGCTCATAATAGAACTCCTTCACCAGAGAAAACCCCTCTATCTTTCCTGTACTCTCCACATGCATCAGAGGACCAGTGCAATGCATTTCATAATCTCCGATTTTAATGCTTTCCTCTCCGCTTGGCACAATAGGCAAATCCTGACGAATAATATCCTGAATTTTCTCCTCAATTTCATACAAATCAAAATTGGGCTTTTCCCGGTAATTAATCATAAAGCCATGCTTCAGACCGGACCGCGTGTAAGAAGGCCGCTCAATATCTTTTACACAGTAACCGAACAAATCCTCTGCGCTGTGAGCCATTTTTCTGTAAATCAAAGATTTAAAAACAATATCTGCAATATTATCCGGTAAAGGGCCAAACAGGGACGGTCTGGTTACCAGCACCTCTTCTCCCAGTCCAATGAGCAAATCTGCATTGCGCTTTAAAGCAGGATATAGGATTTCAAAATGCTCTACAATCACCCGCTTATTCTGCGCTGTCACATCCAGAACCGCCCTGGCAATCTCTTCTAATGGCACGTATTTTTTTGCCATACGCACATCCACATGAAAAGTTTTCGGAGTGTAAAATCCCACATCCTCTGCATTTAAAAGAGGCATGTTCAGCACCTCAAACTCATCATCCTCTTCTACAGTCTGAATCCCCGGAAACATACCGCGAATCAGCATACTCTTGCCGGAATCCTTGGCTCCGATAATCCCAATGATTTTGTCAAAGGGGTTCAGATACATCTGGGTAATCTTCATTCCCAGTTCCATCATTCTCAGGTTTCCTCTTGGTGCAAAAAAGAAATTATAAAGATTGCACTCATGTCTTACATTGTTATAAATCATAAAAACACCCTCATTCCCAATTCCAGTTAATAGTTGTTTTTATTTTACTACAAGAAGAGACAAGAAAGCGTCTATTTCAGGAACCCGCTGATAATCTGTTCCTCTGCTTCTTCCTCTGTAAGCCCCAAAGTCATCAGTTTGATAATCTGCTCCCCTGCAATTTTTCCAATAGCTGCCTCATGAATCAGAGCTGCGTCCGAATTATTCGCTGTAATTTCCGGAATGGAGCTGATTTTTGCATTTCCCACAATAATGGCGTCACACTCTGTATGGCCGCTGCATTTTGCATTTCCGTTTAATACAGACTGGAACATCTGATAAGAGTCATCTTTTGCAACCGATCTGGAAATAATGTTAGCTCCGGAATCCTCTCCGTTTAAATCCACAATAAAGCGGCTTTCTGCCCGTTGTTCCACATGTGTCATAAGGCGTTCCATAACTTTTATGGATGCCCCTTTTCCAAGTTTTACCTTTGTAAGCCGTTCTGTGGAATCCACCCCTTTAATCTGCGCAGTATCCATTTCCATATAACTGCCTTCTCCCACTTCTATAATGGTCTGGGGATTCATCACTCTTTTTCCGTTTCCGTCACCACTTCCATAGTGTTTTTCCACGTATTTTACTTTTGAATTTTTTCCAATGAAAAAGCTGTGGATACCATCATGCTGGCTTCCATCATCTGTTCCACAGTGAATACCGCAGCCGGCTACAATGGTCACATCACAGTCATCTCCAATATAAAAATCATTATAAACGGTTTCTTTCCATCCGGCCTTGCTTAAAATAACCGGCATATGCATACTCTCATTTTTCGTGCCGGATTTGATGGTAATGACGATTCCATCTCCTTCTTCTCTTGGCTGGATATCGATATTCTCTGTAGTCTGTCTTCCTTCTGTTTTTCCGTTGGTTCTGATATTATAGGCGCCTGCCGGAACCTCATGCAGACCGGAAACTGCCTCTAAAAGCTGTTTTTGAATTGCATCCATTAGTCCTGTACTCCTTTCTGCCAGATTGCACATCCTGTGTCAGTCTCTGCTGCATTTAATAAAGCCGGAAGCACCTCTTCCTTACTTCCTCTTCGCACCAGTTTTCCATCTGCAATCACCAGAATTTCATCTGCTGTATTCAAAATCCGTTCCTGATGGGAAATAATGAGAATAGAGCCCTGCTTTTTCTTATTCATGTTCTCAAATACATGAATCAGGTTCTGGAAACTCCACAAATCAATTCCCGCCTCCGGTTCATCAAATACGGACATTCTGGTTCCTCTTGCCATAACCGTAGCAATTTCAATTCTCTTCATCTCTCCGCCGGACAGACTGCCATTTACTTCCCTGTTAATATAATCCTTGGCGCACAGTCCCACTGCGGACAGATATTCACAGGCTCCTGACAGAGAAATTTCTTTTCCTGCTGCAAGGTGAATGAGATCAAACACGGTCACACCTTTGAAACGAACCGGCTGCTGAAATGCATAGCTGATACCATGTCTTGCTCTTTCTGTAATGCTCCAGTCTGTAATGTCTTCTCCATCCAGGAAAATCCGTCCTTCTGTGGGCTTCTGGATTCCCGCAATAATTTTTGCCAGTGTGGATTTTCCGCCGCCGTTTGGTCCTGTAATGGCTACGAATTTATTGTCCTCCAAAGTAAAGCTTACATGTTCCAGAATTCCCTTTTCTTTCTCCTTGGAATCCTCGGAAACACGAAAGGAGACGTCTCTTAATTCAAGCATAGTTTTCTTCCTCCGTTTATATAAAAATATATCATGGATATTTTTTGTCCGATTTTTATTATATACAGGTCTTTTCTGATTGTAAACTAAATTTTAGAGTTTTCAAAAAATTGCGTTCGTGGTACAATGAGAAAAAACGGAGAATGATGGTTATGGATATTAAAAAAAATAGTATTTTTACAGTAGAAGAGTTAATGATTCTGGCTGAAAATGGCCAGAAAGACCTGATTTTCGGTGTGGGCTATTACTACGAAAACGGAATCCGCACTTCTGTGGATTATGCACAAGCTGCCATCTGGTATGAAAAAGCCGCCAAAAAAGGCCACACAGAAGCGGCCCTTCGCCTTGCTCTGCTTTATGCCCAGGGAAAAGGAGTAGCGGCAAATCCCAAGAAGGCTTTTCAATATATGGAGCAGGCTGCAAAAGGAAATGACCTGAACGCCCTGTACAATATGGGACGCTGCTATGAGGAAGGCATTGGCGTAAAGCCAGACCTTTCCAAAGCCATGGACTGGTACAAAAAGGCGGCTGCCCAGGGAGACTTCCGCGCCATGTGCTGTCTTGCCGCCCAGTTTTTATCAGGGGAGGTACTTCCCTATGAACCAAAAAAAGCCTTTCAACTTTTTGAAAAAGCGGCAAATGCACAGATTCCTTCCGCACAGTATAACCTTTCTGTACTCTACCGCTATGGAGAGGGCATAGAAAAGGATGAGGAAAAAGCCGATTTCTGGAGGGTGAAAGCAGCCCAGAACGGTTTCCGCATGGCTATTGATGAGCTGAACAGCTAATATAAAACCAATTATATCAAAAATCTCTCACAGCATATCAGGGATAAAAACTCTGATTTTCTATGAGAGATTCTTGTTTTTCCAGACACTTTACTTTTCTACAAGTCCTGCCTTGTGTAAAATTTTCTGAATTTCCTCTGTCTCTGCTTCTGTTGATGGCAGAAGAGGCATAGCACATACTGGTTCCATGTTCACACCCCGGACTACCATGGCTTTTTTAATGGTAGGAATAAACTGAGGCGCCACATCATAAATCGCCATAAGGCTGTCAATCTTTTGCTGATATTCTGTCATGGCTTTTAAATCATCCTGTCTGGCTGCTTTGGCATACCCGGATGCCACTTCCGGAGCAAAGTTTGATAAACCTGCCACACAGCCATCTCCACCTGAGAGCACATTGTGTCCAAAGAATTCGTCAAAACCGGAATATACCATAAAATCCGGATATTCTGTCTTTACTTTCTGAATAATGGCTCTGGTATGTCCCATGGTGGCAACCGTATCCTTGATTCCCACAATATTTTCATGCTCTGATACCAGCTTATAAATCATATCCGGCGTCAAATCATGACCGGTTCTGTCCGGGAAATTGTATAAAAGCAGCGGTCCGTGAACACGTTCTGCCAAAGTTCTGTAAAAATTCAAAATTGCACTTTCCGGCAGGCTGAAATAATATGGTGAAATCACCATCACCCCATCTGCCCCCTGTTCCAGAGCATAATTGGACAATTCCACACAGGTCTCAAATTCCATATGGCAGGTTCCCACATATACGGTTACTCTGTGGTCAATATGGCGGATTGCCTCCCGAATCAGCGCTTTCTTTTCTTCTATGGGTACTGCAAAAAATTCACCGATACTTCCAAACAGGAGAATCCCGTCCATTCCATTTTCAATGAGAAAATCGTAAATACTCTTATTTCCTTCCACATCCACATGGCCATCTTTATCTAACGCGGTCACCACTGGCGTAATCCATTTTGCTTTCATTTCTCTCTCCTCCTCAATCCTCATATCCTGCGCCTTCCATAGCGGAAAGTGCATGTTCTGTATAACGCTTAAACAGACCTTTTCTCTCTGGTCTTGGCACAATGCCCGCCTGGGCTCTTTTGGCAAGAATGGCTTCTATCTCTTCTTTTGATTTTTCTTCACCGCCAATTCCTACAATATCCAGTCGCCTGTTTTTCACACTGTATTCCAGAATGTCCCCATCCTCCACAAAAGCAAGGGGACCTCCTGCTGCTGCTTCTGGTGACACATGTCCAATAGCAGCTCCCCTGGTAGCTCCTGAAAAACGTCCATCTGTAATCAGAGATACGGAACCGTTTAACCGCTCATCACATACAATGGCTTCTGTAGTCATAAGCATTTCCGGCATACCGCTTCCTCTTGGGCCTTCATAACGGATAATCAGCATATCTCCCGGATGAACCTTTCCATCCACCACTGCCTGATAAGCAGCCTCTTCGCTGTTAAAAACTCTTGCAGGACCTTTCCGCTCCCGCATGTCCTGGCTGCAGGCAGAATATTTAATCACCGCACCCTCCGGCGCCAGATTTCCTTTCAAAATAGCCACAGAACCTTTTTCCTCTGCCTTTTCCACAGGAAAAATCACCTGTTCCCGCTCCAGTCCATAATTATGCAAATATCCCAGATTCCGCTCAAAGAAGTTGTCTCTTTCCAAATCTTCCAGATTTTCGCCAAGGGTCTTTCCTGTAACGGTCATTACATCCAGATGAAGCATATCCTTTAATTCTTTCTGCACCATAGGTACGCCCCCTGCAAACCAGAATGCCTCTGTTAAATGAGCGCCGCTTGGGGTAATGTTTCCAAGATGGGGTATCTTGTGGTTCAGCTCATCAAACAACTCCGGCTCCAGAGTCATGCCCAGCTCCCTGGCAATGGAAGGAAGATGCAGCGTAGCATTGGTAGAGCCTCCAATGGCACTGTGAATCATCACTGCATTTTCAAAAGCTTCTCTGGTAAGAATATCACTGACTTTGATTCCCTTTTCTACCAGCTCCAGAATCTTTCTCCCTGCTTTTCTGGCATAAGCAAAAATATCCCGCATGGTGGCCGGCATAAGAGCCGCTCCCGGAAGAGTCAGGCCAAGAGCTTCTGCCATACATTGCATGGTGCTTGCAGTTCCCAGGAAGGTGCAGGCTCCACAGGAAGGACACCCGGTCATCTTATAATCCAGAATTTCCCTGTCCGTAATAGCGTCTTTTCGCTTCTGTCTGAGAGAAATATCTCCTGCCACCAAAGAAGTGGTCATATTGGGGCCCGGACGCATGCTGCCTCCAGGTACAAAAATCGTAGGAATATCCAATCTTGCCGCTGCCTTTAACTGCGCTGGAATGGATTTGTCACAGGAAGCTGATAAAATCATTCCATCCCAGGGATAGACACAGCCATGAACCTCAATCATATCGCAGATAGCCTCCCTGGAAGCTAAGATATAATTCATTCCGTCATGCCCCTGGGCGCAACCGTCACAAATATCTGTAGTGTGATATTGAGCCGGAAAACCGCCTTTTTCAAACACACCGTATTTTGCCTGCTCCATAAGTCCTGCCAGATGGGTGCTTCCCGGATGGCTGTCCCCAAACACATCTTCTAATAAAATCTGGGGTTTTAAAATATCCTCTTCGTCCCATCCAGAGCCCATCTGCAAGGCATCAAACTGCGCCCACAGGAGACGCTGAGGCGCGCTTTTTTGTTTTATTGTCATAATTAATCCCCCTCTACTGGTTTTCTACATACTGCAATTCTACATTTTTCACCCAGGACCCATCCTCTGCTTTTAAATATGGTAAAATATTCCTTATGGCTTCTGCTTTGATTAGTCCGTAAACATGAGGGTATGTTCTTCCACATCCCTCCAAGTCTTCCCATTTTACTGGCACATCCAGTTCTTCTGTCTCAATAACTAAAAGCACCAGATTTTCCTGCTCATTGTCAAAATGAGGAGATACCCGCCAGAAATACTTTAAATCTGAACAATGAATAAAGGGATTCTGTTCTAATAAAGGTTTTCCTATGTATGGTTCATTTTTCATGGTTTCCCATAACTTCTGTTTCATACAATGTAAAATAAGCATTTTTACTCCCTTCGCATGGTACTGTCAAAATTATAGCACAAAAACCTCAGCCCAGAAAGTTTTTTTACTTTGAGCTGAGGTCTTTTTCATTTTTTATTTCACCAGATATCCGCCATCCACCGGAATCACTGCCCCACTGACGTAATCACTGGCATGGGATGCCAGAAAGATTGCCGCCCCTTTCATATCTTCTCCGGTACCCCAGCGTCCTGCGGGAATCCGTTCAGAAATAGAAGCAAACCTTGGATTGGCAGGGTCTAACAGCGCCTTGTTCATTTCTGTTGCCATATAGCCAGGGGCAATGGCATTGACATTCACGCCTCTTGCCAGCCAGTCATTAGTAAGCTCCTTGGTAAGCTGTGCCACGCCGCCTTTTGCTGCTGCATAAGCCGGAATGGTCTGTCCTCCGAAAAAAGAGTTCATAGAAGCAATAGTAATAATCTTTCCATATCCTTTTTTCAGCATGATTTTTCCGGCTTCCTGGCAAAGAAGAAATACAGAAGTCAAATTTACATTCAAAACCTCATCCCACTCTTCCACCGGAAATTCCTCTGCGCTGTGGCGTCTCTGGATTCCATGGGCTGTGAGAAGAATGTCCAAATCCCCACCTAATTTCTCCACGCATTCCTGAAATACCCGGTATACTTCTTCCCGTTTTCCCAGATTTCCTTTTACACCATGGCATTTATAGCCTCTCTGGCAAAATTCTTCTGCCACTTCGTAAACCTTATCTGAGGTTCCTACAATAGCGACTTCACATCCGGCTTCCAGATACCCTTCTGCAATACCATATCCAAGGCCTCTGGTTCCACCGGTTACAATGGCTTTTTTTCCTGTAATGTCAAATAAATTCATATGTCTACCGCCTTTACTCCATGTATCCGCCCTTCATTGGAGATACTGCTTTTTCAGAAAAGATTTTCATCACGCCTTTGGTATATTTTGGCTCTTTTGGTGTCCAGTTTTTCTTACGTTCTTTCAGAATTTCATCAATTTCTTCCTGTGTTTTCTTCTCTCCTGCGATTCCTACAATACGAAGTACACGGTTTGGGATATTGATTTCAATCAAATCGCCTTCTTCTACCAGAGCGATTGGACCGCCTTCTGCTGCTTCCGGAGAAATATGTCCAATAGCAGGACCCTTGGAAGCTCCGGAAAATCTTCCGTCTGTCAAAAGGGCAATGGAAGCGCCCAGTTCTGCATCAGAAGCAATGGCCTCTGTGGTGTAGAACATTTCCGGCATACCGCTGCCTTTTGGTCCTTCATAGCGGATAATAACTGCATCCCCTGGTTTGATTTCATGAGTCAGAACTGCATGAATGGCATCTTCTTCACAGTCAAAAGGACGTGCCTTTAAAGTAGCTTCAAACATTTCTTTTGGCACAACGGTGTGTTTTACCACAGCGCCGTCCGGGCAGAGATTTCCTCTAAGAATTGCAATACTTCCGTCTGTTCCAAATGGGTTGTCAAATGGACGGATCACATCTTCTCTCTTTAAGCCCACTTTTGCCAGGTATGCATCACATTTATCATAAAATCCATTTTTCTTTAAGTCTTCCAGGTTCTCACCCAGAGTCTTACCTGTTACAGTCATCACATCCAGATGGAGCATATCCTTAATTTCTTCCATAATAGTGGGTACGCCGCCAGCATAATAGAAGAACTGTGCAGGCCACTGTCCTGCCGGACGGATATTTAACAGGTAATGAGCCCCTCTGTGCAGTCTGTCAAAGGTATCTCCATCAATTTCAATGCCAAACTCTCTGGCAATAGCCGGTAAATGAAGAAGGGAGTTGGTGGAACCTGAAATTGCAGCATGAACCATAATGGCATTTTCAAAAGATTTCATGGTTACAATTTTATCCGGAGTCAGGTCATGCTCTGCAAGCCATACTGCCTGTTTTCCGGCTTCTCTTGCTACAGTACGTAAATCCGGGCTGGTAGCCGGCATCAGGGCGCTTCCTGGAAGCATAAGGCCAAGGGCTTCTGCCATAATCTGCATGGTGGAAGCGGTTCCCATAAAGGAGCAGGCGCCACAGGAAGGACAGGCATGCTGTTTGTAATAAGTCAGTTTTTCTTCTGTGATTTCCCCACGTTCACACATGGCGCTGTACATACCAATCTGTTCCAGTGTCAGAAGATCCGGACCTGCATCCATAACACCACCTGTAATCACAATAGATGGGATATTGACACGTCCGATTCCCATTAAATGCGCAGGCATACCCTTATCACAGCTTGCAACAAATACACCGCCGTCAAAAGGCGTTGCATTGGCATGAATTTCAATCATATTGGCAATCATATCTCTGGATGGCAGGGAATAGTTAATACCATCATGTCCCTGCGCTTCTCCGTCACAGATATCTGTAGTGAAATATCTGGCGCCATGACCACCTGCTTCTGCCACACCTGCTCTTGCTTCTTCCACTAATTCCAGTAAATGTCCGCTGCCCGGATGGCTGTCACCAAAGGTACTCTCAATCATAATCTGAGGTTTTGACAAATCCTCTACTTTCCATCCTGTACCCAGACGAAGAGGATCTAATTCCGGTGCGATTTTTCTTAATTCCTGACTTCTTAACTTCATGTGGATTCTCCTTTTCTACGTTTTTTTCATAAAACTTTTGTGCCTTGTACTTTGTTTTTCCGTCAAGACATCATACGTCATATCTGTAGTTTTATAGTACCACGTTCGTTACCTTGCGTCAACTATTTCTTATAAGAAAAAAGGACTGCTGCAGCATTTACTGCGGCAATCCCATTTCATGGATTAAGTCTCTGTTTATGGTTAAATGTTCCAGCATGGCTTCTCTGGCTTTTGTCTCGTCTCCGACCCTGATTGCATCTACAATTTTCTGGTGGGTGCGGACCGTCTCCATTGCCAGGGCACGGTCTGTCACCTGAATAAACACAGCGATTCCCTGCTGGATAACAGGCACCAGATTGGACACCACAGCATTTTTACTCAGCTTTGCAATCCATTCATGAAACTCAATATCTTTTTCCATATGTTGTTCCTGATTTTTGCAAAGCTCTGCCACCTCATCTGCAAGCTTTTGAAGCTTTTTGATTTCATGCTCCTCTGCCCGTCTGGCCGCCAGGGCTGCAATCTCCGGTTCAATCATCAGACGAACCTCACAAAGATCCAATGCCAGCTTCTTTTTATCCCGGATAAAGGCAAATCCCAGTGGGTCATCTACCATTCCCGGACGGCTGCACACAAAAGTCCCACAACCCCTGCGGATTTCCACCACGTTTTTGGACACCAGAATTTTAATAGCTTCTCTTATGGTTCCTCTGCCCACAGCCAGCTTCTCAGCCAGTTCAAATTCATTTGGCAGCTTTTCTCCAGCTTTTAGTTGTTTTTGCGTAATTAAATTAATAATCTGTTCCGAAACCTGTTCCGGAAGAAGTTTTTCTGTTTTCTTAATTGATTTTAACACCATAGTAATCCCCGTCATTCTTTTCACTGCAAAACTATCTTTCATTATATCAGCAGCCCAGGAAAAAGTCCAGTATCTTACCAATGAACAAAAGGAACTTTCACATTAAAATCATTGCTTTTAATGGAATAGTTCCTTTTTGTTTTCAAACTACTTTATTCACTTACATCATAAGTCCCGGAAGGAATCCCTGGAACAGAGACAGGATGGATACAAAAATCAGGATAGCAATACCTGCCACAAATCCACCAATGGTCCATCCGCGGATGGTATCTGTAACAGAAATCTTGAAGAATCTGCTGATTGCCCAGAATCCGGAGTCATTAGGAAGAGACAGACCAATACCGCCTGCACAAATCGCAATAGCACACAGGATTGGTGACACACCGCTGGTTGCAATGGTGCTGGACATAATCGCTGCAGTTGTCATAAGGGCTACGGTTGTAGAACCCTGAGCGCAGCGGATAATCTGTGCAATCAGGAAACACAGTACCAGAATCGGAATGCTGAACTGGGATAAAGAACCAGCTACATAATCTGCAATACCAGTTGCCTAAAGGATTTTACCAAACGCACCGCCTGCACCGGTGATCAGAAGAATCAGACCAACCTGATCTGCTGCCTCTGTCATAATGTCTGTAATAGACTGACGCAGATATTTTCTGGAAATCAGCGCTGCATAAATAACACCTGCCATCATGGCAAAGTTTTTGTCACCAAGGAATTTTACGATTGGTGTAATAGCTGCATCTTCTCCTACTGCAAGAGGAACAAAGCTTCCAAGAAGAATCAGGATAATCGGTACTAACAAAATAGATAATGCCTTTCCTGCTCCCATCTTCTGACGGTTATCTGCAGTATTTAAAGCAGCCTCTTCTACTTCCAGGTCTTCAAAAGTATAAAAATGATTTCTCTTGTGATCCTGTTTATTCAAAAATGCTCCGTAAACAATACCACCAAAAATCATACCTACAAATGCAGAAATCAATGCATAGAAGAAGAAAATACCAATTTCAATTCCAAGTTCACCTGCAACAGCCAGAGGCGGTGCAGTAGGCAGTACCAGTGCAAACGTACAGGTTGTAGCAACAGAAATGGCACAGGCAAAGTTTACCATAGAAATTCCTGTTTTCTTGGATAACACACGAAGCATTGGCGCAAACATAATGTAAACAACATCTCCAAATACAGGAATACCTGTAATAAATCCGGAAAGAGAAACAGCAATAGGAGAACGTTTTTCTCCAAATGCCTTTAAAATTTTGTTTGAAATGGATTCAATACCACCGGATTCAAACATAAATTTACCAAGCATAACACCCAGACCAGAAAATCTCTCAAAAGAAGAGATTCAAAACGTGGGGTATGAATGGATGGATTACGAAGAAGCCGCTGCCCTTTACAATCCGGATACTTTAAAAGAAGGCTGGAACGCGTTGGAAAACGGAGAAGAAATTTACTTTGTAAAAACCCCGGCGCTGGGACTTTGGAAAGTAGACGAAGCGTAAAAAACAACCTTATAAACAGCCGAAACAGTACTTATGATAAAGATACTATTTCGGCTGTTTTACATTTTTTAATGAATCCAGATACCCGGATTTTTCTTCGTTAATTCCTGAAGCAGTCTTTCTCTGTCACATACTGCACACATCATTTCCTGTCTTCGTCCTTTAATAACCAGCCTGTCCAGGGATGCGGCTGTAGATGCCAGTGGATTATGCGTCCTGTAAATTTCACGAATTTCGCTGATTTCCATGGAATCTTTTAAAAAGCCAAAAACAACCTGAATCCGGTTCTGTTCTATAAGAACATAATTGCGAAACAGCATTGGCAGCATAAGAAGACTCATAAACACAAGGGAAATCCCAAGAAAAATCCTTGCCTCTTTGTCCACAAAAAAGCTATATATCATAGCACCCTCTGCCAAAATACAGATTGCCCAGTACCATACTGCGACCTTTCCCTTAAATTTCATAGGCATTCCCTCCCCAAAACTTTTCAAACTTACTTAATAAAGAACCCCGCGCACATCATATCTGTATCAAAGGAAATGGTAAACATGGCATTCCCTTCTTCATATTTTGCCAGCACCACTGCTGTGGCATACTGGGTTCCTGTATTTTTATCTTTCACACCTTTTACCTGCACTTTTTCAAAATCCTGAAATTCTCCCAGTTTATCCAGCACATAGTCCACGGTTTCCTGAAGCTCTTCCAGTTCCACGCTGTTTCTTAATACAGGTATAAAGGAATCCTCATAAACTTCAGAAAGTTTCCCCTCATTAATGAGATTGACTATCTCCTCTGCCGCTTCTTTGACTTCTGTTTCCTCAAACTCCTCAGAGAGCTTTCCTCCACAAGCAGTCAAACTGAACGTAAGACACAACAACATAAAAATTCCTGCTAATTTCTTCATAATTACACACGCTCCTTTTCTTTTTTATCAGTTTCTCTACCCTGTTCTTCCACAGCAGAATGAAAAAGCGAAGGTATCATAAGAATTACCCTGTACTGTTTTTTATCCTCTTCTATGGTACAGGTTCCTTCGTATTTTTCCAGGGCTTCCTTTACATTTTTAAGCCCAAGTCCCTGGTGGTTTCCCTTCTTTTTCTGCCTGGTTCCTTTGGAATTGCAAAGTTCAATCATTAGAAAATCCCGGACTCTTCTCACAGAAATTTTCAAAAACTTTTCTTTGTTTTCTTCCTGTACTCCAAGTGCTTCTATGGCATTATCCAATAAATTTGCAAAAATCGTAGTAATATCAATTTCCCTGATACCATCCAGACTATGCTCCTCAACATCCAGGGACAGGGAAACTCCCTCCATCTCTCCTTCGGAAAGCTTTTCATTCAGAATAATATTTAACATCCTGTTTTCTGTATACCACATGTGCCCTGTCTGATTCAACAGGTGAAACACTTCCAGACCATAGGAATGGGCCTCTTCTGTCTCTCCTTCTTCATACAACTTCATCATGGCCTGCATGTGGTTTTTCATATCGTGAACAATTTTCCTGGATTCCTGATAATTTTTTTCCAATTTCTGATAATGCGCATATACCAGTTCTTCTCTCTGTTTGTACAAGCGGTATTGTTTTTCTGCTTCATACCCCTTAATCACCAAACGATAAAAATAAACGGAACATCCATTAATTGCAAAAAGCAAAACAACATTCACCAGAATCAGACCATATCCATTCCAGGTTACATAATACTCTCCCATCCAGTAAAGGGAAAGCAGTATAAATACAGAAATAACCGGCATTGCCCAAAACAGCCACTTCTGCTTCTTCAAAATTTCTGTATCCTGCTTCTTTTTCAAAAAACCGGATAAAATCCACACCCACAAAACTTCCAATACCCATCTGCTTGCAGCGCCAATTTTTGCTGCTTCCGAAAAAGGATCCTGAATGCGAAACCAGAGAAAATTGCTGGCTACGACTTCTGAAAAAACCATATTTTCCATATAAATGGAAAAAGACCAGCTAAGCACAACTCCGGCAAAAAACAAAAGCAGGTAAAACACACAGGCACGCTTATCCCTTTGTCTGGTATGCCATATCTCATACCCATACCAGCCCCCGGTTAAGATTAATACCAGAATATCGATTCCATATAGAATCTCCATTTTACACTTCCTTCCTGTCTGCCAGATATTTACTCAAGGTTTCCTTAAATCCCACCGCCTGTTTCTGAGAAAGAGGGATACAGGCTCCATTCATCAGTAAAATCTCATATCCTTTAATATTTTTAATCCGTTCCAGGTTCACCACAAAACTTTTATGTGGGGCTGCAAATCCATATTTCTCCATTCTGGCCCTGACATCACCGATTTTTCCTTTCATTTCCAAAATGCCTTCTTTTGTACACAATCTGATTTTCCGGTTCCAGAATTCAAAATAATAAATATCTCCCGGCAGCAAAAGCGTTCGGCCTTCTGTAGTCATAAATTCTAAAGGTTCTTCTTCCTGTTTTTCCTCCTCCCGATAGGATTTCGCATCTTCTATCTGGGCAAACAATCTTTCTTTTTTCACAGGCTTCAGCAAATATCCAAAAGCGTGAACTGAAAATGCCTTTCCCGCATATTCTCTGTAAGCTGTCACATAAACAATTTTCAGTTTTTTATCCCTCAAACGGATTTTCCTGGCAGTTTCAATGCCATCCATGCCCTTCATATCAATATCCAGAAACAAAAGGTCATAATTCTTTCCGGATTCCAGAAATTCCTCTCCACTTTCATAGGTATCTAAACAGGAAAAAGCTTCCGGATATTCCCATAACATTTGCAAAAGAAGGTCTCTTGCACTTTTTTCATCATCACAAATCGCTATTCTCATACTTATAATCCAATTCGTTTTTCTTTGATTATATTCTATTTTTTCCATCTGCTCAATAGCTTTGCACAAGAGACAGAAAACGTGTTGTATTCTACATAGTTTGCAAAATCCAACATGTTTTTTGACATGTGTATCATTTCCATGTATACTGAATTTGATTTTTTATCACATTACATTCAGAAAGTGGGGGTGCCAATCATGCACACTCAACAAACCTTGTCAAAATATCTTCTGGAAAAAAAGCTTTTATGTCTGCTTTTTCTTTTCAGCACTCTCTTCCTTGCTGTAGCTGCGCCTCTGAAATCTTATATTATGCAGTGGATTATTGACGCACCGGATAAACAGGCTGCCATCCTCTGTCTTTTCCAGGGAATTGCTATTATTTTGCTCAGCCACATGCTGGAATATGCCAGCAGAATGTCCTTCACCAAAATGGCCTGCAAAAGCTGCGAACAAATCCGAAAAGACATTATGGACAGGCAGACCAAAAAGAGCATGGAACATTATTTATCTCAAAACAGTGGTGAACTGCTCTCCTGTCTGACCAATGACCTTCGGCTGATTTATGACGAATACTATATGAGCATATTCCATATGTTCATGTGGGGAAGCATGATGTTTGCAGCTTTGGTAATGATTGCGGCCATTTCTCCTTTTCTTCTGGTTATCTCCATGCTTCTTGGCATTGCTCCTCTGATAATTCCAAGACTCCTTGCCAGAAAAATGGGCGTTTTCCGAAAACAATATTCCAAAACCATGGGAGAATATACCGCAAAAACCGGTGAACTTTTAAAAGGCTTTGAGACCTTAATGGTCACCGGTTCCCTTTCTTATTTTTCAGATATACATGCCAGGAAAGCACACCAACTGCAACAGGAAGAATTTCATACCCAGGGAATGCTGAATCTTTCCGTTGTCCTTTCTTCCCTGATTTCCTGGATTCCCAGCACCATGGTGCTGCTATTTGGTGTTTTAATGGTTTATGACGGAAAACTGACTATGGGCTATTTAATTACTGCACAGTCCCTGTCCAACTTCGTCATTTCTCCCGGAAGAATGGTCTCCGACGCTTACGCTAAATTAAAAGCCTCCAAAACAGTGAAAGAAAAACTGGAAGGGATGTTAAGTGAAACAGCAGACCAGCCTCAGATTTCAGACCCAGAAGACGCAGACCATATCCTTATTAAAAATTTGAGTTTCACCTATCCCGGGGCTGCTTTACCTGCATTAAAGCATATCTCTCTTTCCCTTCCAAAGCACCAGAAAATAGCCCTGATAGGCGGTAGTGGAAGTGGAAAATCCACCATCGGAAAGCTGTTGTGCGGCTACTTTCATACCTATGAAGGAAGCATTGAGGCAGATGGACGAGACTTAAAAAGAATTATGATGATTCCTCAAAGCCCCTATATTTTTTCGGATACTATTCATGAAAATCTCTGTCTGGGTGAATCTTTCTCCACGGAAGAAATCGAAACTGCCATAGACAAGGCAGGTTTATCTGATTTTGTCCAGGCGCAGCCCCAGGGCTTGCAGACTGTATTATTAGAAAACGGAAAAAATTTATCAGGGGGACAAGCACAGCGCATTGCCCTTGCCAGAGCCCTGCTTCGTCACTGTCAATATCTGATTGCAGATGAGGCTACTGCCAGCTTAGATGTGAAAACCACCCACGAAGTCATGGAACATCTCCTGGAAACAGACTGTACCATGATTATCATTACCCATGATATTCAGGGCAGTTACATGCAAAAATTTGATTGTATCTACTACATAGACCAGGGAGAAATCAAAGAACAGGGAACCTTCCAGGAACTCATGAATCACAAAGCAGAATTTTATACTGCCTACACCCTGTCCGCCAATTCCTAACCATAATACATAATCTTGTATACAAAAAGAGCTGCAGCACAAACAACAAACCAGCATTCCAGACTATCAATACCGTTCCAGCGAATCTGCCGAGTACGCTTTGAGACTACAGGCTCAAAGCGAGCGCAGACTGAGCCGGAATGGTATTGGTATTCTGGAATGCGTCAATTCGTTAACGAATCAATTGCACCACAACTCTTTTTCTCTTTTATCTTATGTATCTCTTAATCACATGCTGCTTTAAATTCTGTCCAGTTCTGATTATAAACTTCTTCGGCCTCCTGGCTTACGTTCTGAATGATTTCTCCCTTTGTAACAGAATCCGGCACCACCAGATCTGGATTTACCAGCTCATCTGCAGCCTTATTAGTGCAGTAATAGCCAAGGAAATTAAAGCATTCTGCCGCTACCTCCGGCTCCAAAATATAGTCTAAAAATTCGTAGGCTTCCTCTGTATCCGGCGCATTCTTTGGAATATAGAAGTTCATGATTCCAAATCCCAGTCCTTCTTCCGGGTAAACCACCTTCAAATCCGGGTTTTCCGCAAGAGCTGCAATCACCTGGGAGGTATACAGGATTCCCACTGCCGCTTCCCCATTTAACAAAGCATTCTGAGTATTGGTATCCTGAATCATACGGATATTTTGGGCCAGTTCTTTTAATTTTTCCCCTGCTTCCTTAATCACTGCAGGATCCTCTTCATTCATGCTTTTTCCCATGGTCAGCAGCACCATTCCTTCAATAGCGCGGTAGCTGGCAATGGTGGCGATTTTATCTTCCAGTTCTGGATTCCACAAATCACTGTAGCCTTTAATTTCAAAGTCCACCTGCTCCGGGTCATATACAATCAGAGGAATACCAGCCCCATGAGGAATGGTATATTCATTTTCCGGGTCATAGAACTGGCTCTGATACAGGGGATTAATGTTCCCATAATTAGACAGCTTGGATTTATCCAGCTTCTGTGCCAGTCCGTTGTTTACCACCTGTTCAATAATGTAATCATCTCCAATGACAAGGTCATAATCCTTTCCATCGGACTGCTGCACCTTTTCCAACATGGTTTCATTGGAGTCAAAGTTGGAACTGATAATTTTAATTCCTTTTTCTTCCTCAAACTGATCCAGAACCTCCTGGGGGAACAGTCCTTCCCAGGTATAGAGTACCAGTTCCCTGTTATCCTCTTCCTTTTTCTCACCACATCCTGTCAGCATAGTTCCAACCATTGCTGCACAAAGTAACATTGCAATTATTTTTTTCTTCATAAACATTCTCCTTATTTTCTTGATTTTTTTCCAATCCATGCGGAAATCCCCAAAACCATAGCAATGACAACCAGAATCACCGTACACAGGGCATTAATTTCCGGTGTAACGCCTGTTTTTAATTGAGCATAAACCTTCACAGGAAGTGTATTCAGCCTTGGGCCATTGACAAAAATACTAATCACCACATCATCAAAAGACATAGCAAAGGCCAACAGACAGCCAGACAGCACTGCCGGCATAATCAGCGGCATGGTAATGTCAAAAAAGGTTCTGACAGGTCCTGCGCCTAAATCTCTGGCCGCTTCTTCCAAAGATTTATCAATTCCCACCAGCCTTGCCTTTACCATCATAAAAATATATGGTACACAGAAGGTAGTATGCGCAATTACCAGGGTTGTCATACCAAAAGGTAAATCCAGCATGGAGAAAAATACTAAAAACACCATGCCCAGAATAATCTCCGGTATCATAATGGGAATTGTAGAAAGATATTCCATCATTCCTTTGCTTTTGTAATTCACTCTGGCCATTCCCACTGCCCCCAGGGTTCCAATGACAGCCGAAATTCCACAGCTTAACAGCCCCAGGGTAATACTGTTTAACAGCGCTTCTTTTAAATCCCTGTCATGAGCCAGGGTTTCGTACCATTTCAGGGAAAACCCTGTAAAGCTGGCAGATAATTTCGATTCATTAAAGGAAAAAATCACCACCATAGCCAGGGGCAGATACATAACAAGCAATAGTATAACCAGATACAGGTTCGACCATTTCCACTTTTTTTTCAAAACAATCCCTCCAAATCCTTTACATGGGTGACTTTGCGGTACACCACAATCATCAGGGAAGTAAGCACCATAAGCACCACTGCAAGCGCTGCTGCAAAAGGCCAGTTGCTTCCTCTGGTAAGCTGATCCTGGATTACACTTCCTACCAGCACAATTTTATTGCCTCCCAGAATATCTGCAATAAAAAACAGCCCCATGGAAGGAATAAAAGTGAGAATCACTCCTGTGAGCAATCCCGGAAGGGTGAGCTTTAACGTAATGGTAAAAAATGCCTGTACCGCTCCGGCTCCCAGATCTCTGGCAGCCTCAACCAGAGACCAGTCCATTTTTTCCACACTGGAATATACGGAAAGTATCATAAAAGGCAGCAGAGCATAAATCATGCCAATGACCACTGCCGGATAAGAATAGAGGATTTTCAAAGGCTCTTCAATGAATCCCAGCTTCAGAAGAAGGGTATTCAGCACGCCTTTTGCCTGTAAAATCAAAATCCATCCATACATCCGAATCAGAGAGCTGGTCCAGAAAGGCACCATAATCAAAAGCATCATCCTGCGCTTTCCCTTTTCTGACAGCTTTGCCATAAAATACCCAAAAGGATATCCCAGCAGAACAATGAGCAGAGTACTGGTAATCGCCAGTTGAAAAGACTGTGCAAAACTCTGAAGATAGACCGGCTCTGCAATTTTCTTATAATTATCCAGCGTAAAATCCCAAATGGTGGAAGAACCTGCCCCTGGTGTGGCAAAACTCAAGGCAATCATATAAAGAAGCGGTCCTACCACAAAACACAGGGTAAAGGCATAGAGAGGAAGTACGGTTAGAAAAAGTCCTGGTTTTTTCTTTTTCTTCATTCCTGCGCCTCCTGTTTCAAATCCACAAACACTGCCTGCTCCGGCTTCCAGCCCACACACACCTTTTGTCCAGGAACCAGATTGGAATCCATGCCGTAGCGGCTTGCAGTAAGCTCCTTTCCTGATTTCAGCCGAACCGTCATATGAAGCTGTCCTGCATTAAAAGACTTGTCCTCCACCACTGCCGCAAGGCCTTTGGTACAGGTTTCACATACAGACAGGTTCTCTCTTCTTACTGCCAGCGCCATAGCTTGTCCTTCACTTAATCCCGGTACAGCCAAAGCCTGAAGAAGCTGTCCCTCTATTTCTACTTCTGCCAGTTCTCCTTCTATTTTATGCACCGTTCCTGTAAGAATATTAGCATTGCCAACAAAGTCTGCCACATAACTGGTCCTTGGATGATTGTAAATCTCATCCGGTGTGCCAATCTGTTCAAATCTTCCATTTTTCATAACCACAATCCGGTCAGACATATTAATGGCTTCTTCCTGATCATGGGTAATATAGAGAAAGGTAATTCCCAATTTTTTCTGCAAACGCTTTAATTCAATCTGCATGGCCCGTCTCAGCTTCAAATCCAAAGCTCCCAGAGGTTCATCCAAAAGCAACAGCTTCGGACTGTTCACCAAAGCCCTTGCAATGGCAACCCTCTGCTTCTGTCCACCAGAGAGCTCTGAAGGCATTCTCTTTTCATAGCCTTGCAGTTGCACCAGTTCCAGCATCTCATGAACTCTTTTTTTCATTTCTCCCTTGGGAACTTTTTTAATTTTTAATCCATATCCCACATTTGCCTCCACATTCATATGTGGAAACAACGCATAGTTCTGAAAAACCGTATTCACGTCTCTTTCGTTTGGTGACAAACCTGTGACCTCTTTTCCATCCAGAAACACGCTGCCGCTGTCCGGCTGCTCCAGACCTGCAATAATTCTCAGCGTGGTGGTTTTCCCACAGCCGGAAGCTCCCAAAAAGGTAATAAACTCACCCTTTTCTATAGAAAGAGTGATTCCATTGAGCACATCTGTTTCACCGAAACGCTTCGTTATATTTTTCAATTCCAGTAATTGTCCACTCATGTTTCATCCTTCTTCTTATTCTATTTAAAACGTTACCATGTTACAATAACAGAATCAAAAGATGTCTGACGGATTGTTCCGCACGCTGTGCTCCCACAATCCTGCCCCAAATTCGGATATCGTGGTGCATGCGCCCCACTTTTATCCTCATTTTGGGTCGGGTCATAAAGGCATAAAATCACTTATGTGCAAGCACAACGTGATTCATGACCTTTTGACCCTGACATCATGTTATATAATGGCATAAATCAGGTGTGCTGTCAATTCCTGACATTGAATTTCAGATGATTTCTATCCAGTTTCCTGTTTCTTTTTTCAGATAATACTTGCCAAGGGACAGGTTTTAAGGTATGGTAAAGGTACCACAAAGCAAGGAGGACTGCAGATGATAGAGGAAGCAAAGGAACTGGCAAAACGCTTTCTGGATGAGAAAACCTATCTTCATTCTCAGAGAGTTGCCGCATTTACAGAAGAAAATCCCATGATTCCCCCGGCATTAAAAGAACACTGCATTGCCCTGGCATGGCTTCATGATCTTTGGGAGGATTCTGCCTGTCCGGCAGAGGAAATCCTGTCTCTGGATTCCGGTCAAAAGCTGACAGTTCATATGCATTATATCACACACCGCATCCAGGAAAAAACCTATGAAGAATATATCCGCTCCATTAAGAATGCTCAGGAGCTTTATCCCGAAGTCTGGTGGGTCAAACTGGCTGATATGAAAGACCATTTAAGCCAGAGAGAAACACTTACCCAGCGTTTAAAAGATAAATACACCAGAGCTCTTGCAATTCTCCTGTAAGTTTTCCTTGACAGCACATGGAAAATCCAGTAAAATATTGTTTCGTAAGAAACGCTGAAATAGCTCAGTTGGTAGAGCACTTCACTCGTAATGAAGGGGTCGTGGGTTCAAGTCCCATTTTCAGCTTAGTCCTAAAAAGCCTGAAACACCAGTATTTACAAGGGTTTCAGGCTTTTTTTATTACTTTTTTGTGTCAGAACGTTTGTTTGGAAAATCCTTAAAAAACCTCAAAAACACCCTAAAAAACCCATAAAATTTAGTCAAAAATTTAGTCAAACAAATGCATGAAATCCCCTTATTTTATGCAGGGTTCAGCGATTCCGAAGATGAAAAAAACTTGTTTTTTCCTCCCAGATTGCCAGTCTGGGAGGATTTTTCTTACTGAATCAGAGACTTAAATGTATTATATCCTGCGATACCATCCACGGTAAGTCCGTGGTCTGCCTGATACTGTCTTACTGCTTTTTCGCATCCAGCTCCAAAGTGTCCATCAACGCCATTGCAATAATATCCCTTTAACATAAGAAGGATTTGGAGAGCAATAACCATATACTGTTTTTCTCCCCTGCGGACTGTATGTTTGCCTAATGCAGATTCAGACTTCTTACCCCATTTTCCATCCAGGGCAAGCCCTGCGCCATAATCAAGGTTCATAGCCTGTTGCAACACTTTAATACCAGCTTTTACTGTATTAGCACCTCTAATTCCATCTGCACCTAATCCTTTTGCAGCAAAATTACGGGCATGAATCTGTCCATCCCGGATTATCGGATTTGCATCTGTGCTCTCTTCTGCCTTCGGTTTGTTACTGTATACAGCATTACCTGCTTCATCATAGACGGAATATCCCTCTTTGCATTCTTTTTTCGCACTTTCCAGATTTCTATATGCCCCAATCTGGCTTTTCACATCTGACCAGGATTTACGAATCCTGTACAATGTTCCAGAAGCAGGTGGTTTGCTTTCGCTTGCCTGGTTTCCATTTAATCTCCTATTTACCTGTTCTGCAATCCAGGGAAACTTGCTTGCCAGATAAGTGCCAGGGCAGCCAGTAGGCGCAAACCATCTGTGCATGGTAAGGTTACCTCTGGTGTCACCTGTATATACCAGTTTTGGAATGCCATTTCTTTTGCAGATGTCTACACACAAATCAACCAGTTTATTAAGCGCTTTATCCGATACTGGCCAAGGCTCTCCTGTTGCGCTGTTGGCCACTTCGATTGTCACTGCTCTATGGTCATTTGCAGAGTTGGAGGAACACCAGGAACAGTCCTTCTCTTCCACGTACATTCCAACCCTTCCGTCATTTCCAATACCGTAATTCGCACTTGCTTTCCTGGATACAGGGGCGAAAACATTGCCGCACTGCTCTACGGTTAAGTTTCCAGCCATGTGGTGGATAGTAATACGGTCAATTTTATGATTTCTTGGGCTTGTCCTGTTCGGTGATATTTTCGTGTAATTTATTAATGAACTATTACTCATGTTTTTTTCCTTTCTGCCTTCCGGCGTAACAAAAAGGAGGGCTTTATTTGCCCTCCTGGTTATCCTTATTCACAACTTTATCTGCTACTTCTAAGCCTTTAATTAAGATTCTAGGTACATTAAATCCAGCTTCTACAAAATTCTCTAAGATGGACCTGATTTCATTTATTAACAAACTGGCCAGCACGAACCATCCCAGGAGTGTTGTAATCCCCAGGTCAATTCCAATGGTATTTCCGATTTCGATAAAAACTGCGCTTGCTCCAAAGGCCACCATAACCATAAGCCAATAGCCTAACTTTTTAAGGACACCTTTCCATCCCTTCATGGAATTTTCTTTTCCTGCCATGCGGCTTTTTATCCATCCTGTGATCCAATCTGCTACATTAAGCAGAAGGAAGGCTACAAATAAAATCCAGTGTTCTCCCAGAATGTAGGACAGGACTGCCACGATTGCTCCTACAATCGCATTGTAACCATCAATAATTGCATCTGCATTCATATTTATTTCCGCTCCCTTTCTTTGAAATTGTGCAATAAAAATAAGACCCGTTAAGGTCCTGCTCTGATTTCCATATACGCTTTCACCTACGCTCCAAATTCTTCCTCTACCTTTTTTCTCCAAAGACCTGGTACATCCTCAATGGTAATCGTACCGTCTTTAATCTTCATAACGTAAAATGCTACCATTACGCTTCACCTCCTACCATTCCTGCCAAATCCAAGATTGCCCCATCTTGTACTTCCTGCTGCTCCTTAATCTTATCAATTTCTTTTTCCAGCTCCGTTTTTTCCCTGATTCCAAAAGTTGCCCTTACTTTCTTTTCTCCGGTATAATCTACCTCTTTAAACAGTGGTGTTTCCAGCTTCATGTCCGCATATTCTCCTGTTATCTGCTCATTTGTTTTATACTGTACTGCCTTCATATTCCCTTCTTTTGTAAGCGCTTGTGCAATCGCTTCTAAATCTGCAAAGTTTTTCACAACTACAGTATTTTTATGCAGGCTTCCTCCTTCCATAAGTTCTAATTCTGTTTTGTCCGCTAAAATTATTTTTTCCATAGCGAATCCTCCTTTGATTTTTTTATTATGCAAAAGTGCATATTAAAAAACACCTTTTCAGATGCTTTCTAATACACACTTCTACCTTTGCGAAACTCCGCTTTTGCTGAGAAAACCCCTTGTTTTCGTACTTATAATATTACAGATTACCAAGAGACAGATGGTAACATCAAACAAGTTGTTGACTATTATATAGAACACAATGTAGAAGAATACACTATGTTTTTTATGCGTATTGTATTACAAAAAGGTTCTACATTTACAGTTTATGGGTATAAACACAATGAAGGTTTTGCTACAGCAATCGTTACAGGATACTTCCTCAACATTCCTCTGTATGGAAGAAGAGAACTGGGTGGATGGACTTGGGGAAAATTTTCTATAACATGAATCCTAAATTATCTTCATTTTATTAAAAAAGATTTCTATAGGTTTAAAACTAATGGTAGGCGCAGAAGAGTTATTTAAAATTAAAATAAACAGTGTTTACTGCTGGACTATTCGTCAGTAATGATTCTAATGCATTAATTTTAATATCTCCTTCTGGTGTTAAAAGAAAGCCGCAAGTATTCCTTCCTTGGCTTGTCATACAAGAATATAAGTTATATGATGGTAATTTTACATCTTTTGGTATATATCCTATAGTAAACCAACCTTTTCCAATAAATTCTCCAGTGTTTTTTAACTCAAAATCTTCACCTGTGTATACCTGTACGCATAAATTGCCAGTTTGATAAAAATAAATGCTTCCAGAATAATAATAATCTCCTTTAGCTTCATAGATTTGTTTTTCTAAAGCGGAGTTTTGCAAATCCCTACAGTTTTCTTCTACTTTTTATTTTCCCCACAGGAAATAAGCCCGCCTGTAATCGGGCTAAATTTTCTACCTATTTTCTTTTTTGATTGCTATACTACTGCCTTATTGTAATGGTATCTTACCGTTTCCTGATCCAAACAAACATAAACTTGCGTTGTCCTCAAATCTGCATGTCCCAAAATAGCTGCAACATCTTGAATCGGGACATTTTTCTTTACCAGATCTGTTGCCAAAGTCCTCCTGAATCTGTGTGGGTGTACATTATCCACTCCTGCCTTCTTTCCAAGTCTTTTCACCGCTGTTTCTATTCCTTCTTTTCCTATACGTCTATACGGTGACTTAATTCCAACAAAAAGAGCTTGATTGTTGTCTGTGCGGCTCTGTAAGTATTGTCGGAGGTACTCTATACATACCTCCGACAGATAGAATTTGCGTTCCTTATTTCCTTTCCCTATCACATAGGCTTCCCTGGTAGTGAAGTCTATATTTTCTCTATTAAGGCTTACCACTTCAGAGACACGCAGGCCTGAAGCATATAGAAATTCCGATAATGCCAAGTCTCTGAGAAAGCTGCAAGCATTTTTTAGTTTCTCCCGTTCTACGCTGGTAAACGGTTTCTTCACCTCTTTCGTGTACTTAATCTGTTTTAATGCCATTGCCGGGTTCCGGCCAATATGTCCTTCATCATGCATCCAGGAAAAGAAACTGCTTATCGTCTTCCGGATGTTATCTAATGTCCGGTTGCTTACCTTTCTTCTTTCCTTATAAAGTGCTAAGTAAAGGCGTAAATCATAGGTTTCTACTTCATATAATTTCTTGCTTAAAAATCCAACTAATTTCTCCAATTCCGGTTGATATTTTCTAAGGGTCTTTTCAGACTTTCCCTCTAATCTCTTTGTTGCTATAAACCTCCTCACCATTCCCAAGCTACTGCCATCATGAACCATCACCTCAGTTGTCCGTTTTTGTACCTCATACTCCTGTAACTGGATATGTAGTACAGTTTCCACCCTTTCCTGTATTTCCTGCTTCTGGTCTGCAAGCGCTTGTAAGACATTGTTTATGATTTCTGTCCTTATATCCATATCTGGATGCCTCCTTTCCTTCCCAGAATACTCTTTGTCTCCCAGAAATGGAACTGTTCCCTTGCGAAACTCCGCTTTAGGAGATACTACAAACATCAAGCACATTATGATTGCAAATAAAAGTGGAATACAGGTAGGAACTACGCCAAGTATGATAACAGTACCTTTTAAATGCCCTTCAAATCCGATTGCTGTTATTCCACATGCTCATGGAGGAGCGCCATTTATGTGTTCAGTCAATAGTTGGACAAACACAGAAGCAGTAATTAGTGTTGAGGCCAAACAAGCTCTTACGAATCGTAATCTTGTACTTGTAATTATTTATTGAAGTATTTTTGTTTCTATGGCTTACTGAATGAAAATTTAATACCTATGTCCATATACTTCAATTATTTGTAAGTTGCTGCTCATCCAAATACCAGCAAAATAATGATTATCAGGATTGATGTAAATAGTGGTATCTGTTCCTGTATTAAATATTTGTTGCACACCTGTATCAGATTTTGTCTTTAATAACGTAGACACTAAAAAGGAAGCATTAAAATAGAATCCATCATCACGTTTATATACAAAAGTCAGACGTACAAACGGATCTACTGCTTCTTTTAGATTAATAATTGCTCCGGTTCCTTGTTCACCTTCCCATAACAAGATTGGCTTCAAATTGTTTAAAGCGGAGTTTAGCGCATCAATTTCATCTTGTATTTTTTTCCCTTGTGTTGCATCCAGTGCTTTTCCTGCCACATTTGTGGTCAGATTCTGCACAGGTTCCTCAAACGCATGTGCTTTTAAATCAGCAAACCACTTCATAATCTTTCCAAGGATTGTCCCAAATTTTTCGCCGCTTGCAATGTTCTGCCTCTTTGCCGCCTGCTGGAAAGTAATTGCTGTATTGGCATTTACAACACCATCTTTTCCCTGTGGTCCAACCGGACCTTCTGGTCCTCTTTCTCCTTGGTCTCCTTTATCTCCTTTGGGACCTTTTACTGGTCCCAAATCAATTTCTTTTATTTCTGCCATCCTGCTCCTCCTACTCATAAATCGCAAACAGATGTCCATCCCGCACCTCAAAGGATGGCGTTTTCCCATCTGCTCCGGCGGGGCCAGCCGGGCCTGCTTCTCCGGCAGGACCAACAGGCCCTTGCTCTCCTTTGTCTCCTTTTGCCCCGTCTTTTCCAGCCGGGCCGGTTTCTCCTCTAGGCCCCTGCGGGCCTGTCATACCGGTTGCGCCGGACAGGTCCGTAATATAGGTATAAGAAGACCGTCCTTTTACATATAATTTTGCATTATCCTCATCTTCTACATTTCCAGTATCAATCAGGACAAACTGTCCTTCCTTTACCCCGTCTGTTGCAAATCCCGCATTCATTGCTTCTACAGATGGAAACGTCTTGGCAATCGCAAACGGATCGCCTTTATCTCCCTTTGCTCCCGGTTCTCCCTGAGGTCCTCTTTCCCCCTGTTTTCCAGGATCACCTTGCTCCCCTTTTTCTCCAGGAGCTCCTGCAGGACCTGTGGGACCGGTTTCCCCCTGTTCTCCTTTTGCCCCAGCAGGTCCAACAGGACCCCGGTCTCCCTTGTCTCCTTTAAACTCACCGCTTTTGATTGCTTCGTCCAACCCTTTTCCGTTATATTCCACATCCGCTGCATCTACCAGCTTAAAGGTTCCATTATTTTTCTGTTTAATCTTATCAATCAATAAAATAGGCATCTTTTTCTTCCTCCTTATTTCGCTTCTACCTTTGTACTGCCAAGCCCTGCATTGGTACTTTTATAAACATCATAGGATTCGGTATAACCGCTTGGATTTGTGTAATCAAAGGTTTTTTCCAATGCAAATCCACCTTCAAATCCCCCTACGAAGAAGACAGGTGTTCCCAGTCTTTTGGGAAGTGCATAGTAAATATACTGCCCCTGTTCTGCGTTTACCGTAAAGGTTTTTGCCTTATTTCCGGAAAGTGTTTTGGTCAGCCCCTTTACAAATGCATCATTGATTCCGTCACCAACTGCAGTTCCCACACCATAGTACACACCATTTAAGAAATTGATGCTGGTAGTCTTTGTTGCTTTTGCACTACGTTCATCTGTTGCTTCAAGTGTATAGGTCTTATTGCTCTTAATTCCTGCACCTTCAATTGTTTTTGTTTTTAGATTAACATCAATGGACTCCCCATCCAATTTTACACCCTTAGGTTTCTTATTATAATTCCAATTCAATACAACTGTGTTTACGGCACTTCCCATTTCTGCCACATTTGCATCGTTAGTAAAGGATGTGATCTGGATTGGTGTATACTGTACATCATCCATCCGTTTCGTCAGCTCATCCAGTGCTGCTTCTACATTCGAATCTTTGTAGGAAACTCCGTTTGCTGTCGTAGCTCCCGGATCTCCTTTTTCTCCTTTGTCTCCCTTTGGACCAACAGGTCCCATAATGCTTCCTAAATCCACTTCTCTTGCCATGTTATGTTCTCCTTTCATGTTTCATATATTGCAAACAGGTGTCCATCCCGGATTTCAAAATCCGGTGTCACACCGTCTTTGCCCTTTAATTCTTCTACAGTGATCAGATCATGCCATTCATTGCTGTCTGTGTATCTCCATTGTATGGTGGTTCCATTGTTCCTAAGTTCCACTTCCCGTCCGCCGCCTCCTGAAGGCAGACGGATCCTGTCCCCGATTTCTTTTTCACCTGACAGAAGCTGGAAAGCCCCGTCTATGATTTTTGCATTATCTGCCTTTTTCCCCAGTTCCTCCATGAGCTGTCTCAGAAGATTTTTCTCAGGCGGGGCGCTGTAGTCATTGGGGCGCGCCCTACGCCTGACTGACAGAAAAATCGTTTTGATCGTTTCTCCCTTTTCCCTGCTTGCCAGATACAAGTAAGCACAGATATTTCTTCCTTTTTTCAACAGTTCATCTGGTATGGGGGCTGTGATTTTCTCTCCTGTTATGGAAGCCGGCATAATTTCCGCCTCTGTATCTCCTTCCAGGCAGTAATGCAGCTCTGCATTTTTGATATCCGGAAGGCCAAAGACTTCCAGCTCCTGTCCATAGTCCCATTGTGTAAGTCCGGCGCGCCGAATGAAATCATCTTCCAGGTTTTCAAAAAATACCTTCATTATTTACGCCTCCCCTATTATGTATTTTAAATGTCCGTCCACGATTTTTAAGGGCGGTGGTGCTTCGGATGCATGGTGCGTAACAATCAGATGTCCTTCTGCAGAAATGGACATTGCAAACATTCCTGGGGTTATCTCTGTTACCACAGCAGTCCCATCTGCTCCTGGTTCTCCTTTCTCGCCTTTTTCTCCCTGCCTTCCCTGCTCTCCTTTCGGTCCGATTTCACCTTGCTTTCCTTGTGGAATTCCAAACATCAAAACAACATCCTGCTTTGTACCGGCATTTGTTACAACAGCTTCTGAGCCAGGCGAAAGCGTTTGGGTTTCCCCTACTTCAATCGTTGCGGAAAATTTTCCGTTTTTGGCAGCCTCAACAAGACTCTTTCCCAGGTTCTCCATATAGGTAATGACCTGCTGCGCCTTCTTTAACATCTCATCAAAAAAGTTACTTCCGTTTTCACTGTCAATTTTAAATAAACTCTTCTGAACCTTGATCAGATATGTAAAGGTTGCCAGTGTTTTCTCATCTTTTACCACTTCGATCTGTAATTTAGAAGTCCCTGCCTCTGCCATCATTTGTTTTGTTGGTTCTATGGTAATTGCATTGTTTTGAACCGAATCTGTGATTGTATGATAGACAACCTTCCCTGATGGCTTTTCTACCATCACAGACACAAATGCATCCTCTGGGATATGGTAATCACGTACCCAAAAAACAATCGGTATTTCATCTGTCCCCTGGACATATTCTATCGGGTCCTTAATCCTATCCCGTAGCACATAAACGTCTCTTCTGATTTCCACTTCTTCTCACACCTCCTATCCTGGTATCCATCTGGTGATATAAAGTGCTTCCGGTTCTGGAGGCGTAGTTCCGCCGCCGCCTTTATACCGCAGCACACAGTCCCATGGATAACTGTAAAAATTTGTTTCATAAATTTCTGTTCCAGTCTGGTCTCCGGCTTCTGGATGTCCCCGGCTGGAGGATGCCTGTACAAGCCTTCCATTCCCCAGTGACATTGCTGTATGGTTTACAATATTCAACAGCACATCCCCTTTTTGTGCACCTGCACCGGTACTCAGGTTCACGTCACTTACTTTCTCAAATCCAACTGCTGTAAAGTACATGATCATATTTCCCGTGTATACCCCTGCTCCACCGCCGATATTTAGTCCCGCTGAACGGTAAGCCTGGGTTACAAAGGAAGAACAGTCATAATCTGGTCCCCATCTATTTGCCTGGCTGTATCCATGGGAATTATCTGCTGCTATATTTCTTGCCCACTTCACAGCTTTTTCTATAATGTCATCTCCCCCGTTTTTCACCAGGTAATCATACCATTTCCTTGCGCAGGCTCTTCTTTCTGCTTCTACTTCTACGCCTGCCCGCTCAAAATTTTTCAAAAATGCACTGGCTAAATATTCTGGGGAATCTTTGCTTATCCTGAACTGTTCAAAGGATAGTGGATACGCACTGGTGGCAATCCACTGCCCCGATGGTATTGTCATATTATGAATCCAATAGAGCTGTCCGTTAGGATCCGTGATTCCATATCCGTTTGCAGAAGCCCAGTTCGTATAATTAGTCGCTGGTGTCCACTGCACTAATCCAAACCCGCCGGAATAATTCCCTGCGTTTAGGCTTTGCCATATCCCTGGATTTATATTGGATTCCTTTTCCATGTTCCCCAGGATTCCGCCTATGGCGTTCACGGACCATCCCTTTGCATGAAAGTATTTGTAAACTTCCATGGCATTCCCCTGCATTTCGGCCTGGGACAGATACCGGTTTCCTATTGTCCATGCCATCAGAAACCACCTGCTTTCGCATTTCCGCCTACCAAGCATCCATTTATAAATTCCAGGTAGGTTCCATCAGAAAACTCTGCCCGCCCTGTCTTGGTCTCTTTCTTGTTTATAATCACTTTTTTCCTGATTTCTGCTTCTATATTTCCTCCCACAAACACTTCCGTGTCATTGTCTGTATGTACTTCCAGCTTATTGCACCGGACTCCTGCTGCCTCTCTTCCTTCTACCCAGAATCCGTCTGTATAGCTTTCAAATGGTTCCCCTCCGGCAAATACCACCTTGTCCGGCCATCCGCTTGGCAAATCATCCGGATTATCCGGCAGACTTCCGCAGCAATGGATACTTGCGATTACCTTATCGTCGATCCCAAGAACTTCCAGGTTTCCATCCTTAAAACGGAATCCCTTTTCCATGCGCCCTTTCTTCTTTGTTTCGATTAAGAGCTGCACTGCTTTCATAATTCCGTTATTCAGGTCCAGTTTAAAGCCTTTCTCTCCCTCTTCGTACTCCAGGGAGATAAGTTCTCCTCCACGGATCCGGTCTGCCAGCATCGTTCCAGCCACAATCAGGTCTGCAAAAAATCCATTCGCATTTCCAAAAGTAGACCAATCCCAGTCCCTACCATCTGCAGTTCTTTTGCTGGCAATCTGAAATCCCTGGGTTCCCAGGCACATAGCTCCATAAAGTGGAGACTCCGGGTCTTTGTCTTCAAACAAAATTGCCCTTACATTCTGTTTCTTAGCTTTGGTGCTCTGCAGTTTCATTTGCGCTGCTGCCATATCAATGATGCCTTGTATCTGCTGGCCTATCACGGTTCCGTCTGATCTGATTGCGGTATCAATTCTGGTTGCGGCATCTGACAATCCATTGAAATATTCATTTCCAGCCTTTCCTATTATAACTTCCTTTACCTTCTCATCAATGGCATCAAAGGTCAGCTCCGTTACTCTTGCATCTGTGATAATTCCAATATCTGCATGTTTGCAGTGTACGGTATCCCCAAGGGAAATCCTCTCAAGCATTTGATAATCCCGATACTCTTCTGTCCCCTCTAACAGTACCATTTTCACATTTACCGTCACATTGGGTTTATCAACCCCACTGTCAAACTTCTTTTCACATTCCCTTATTAATGCTTCATCTAGTTCTTCCTGTGTGCTGCATAGAATTATTCCTTTTTCCGCATCTCCCTCCTGTGCATCTTCCTGCATTTTCACGTTTTGAAATGTGGCTGTCGCACACTTTATGGTTGTATAAGAGGCGATAAGTGGTGAATCCACATACCCAGCCCCTGAAAGAGCATGTCCATTATAAGATTTTGGATAAATCCTGGTTATGACATTCTGGAAGTCAACCTCTTCTGTAATGCCATCTTTTTCTATATTTTTTCCATATAGAATTTCTGCCCCATAATCCCCGCCGGCTCTTCGATTTATAATCACCTTAAAATTATCGAATAAAATTTCTCCGCCCCAGCGGTTCAAAAATGAATTTTCTTCATTTCCATTTAATGCTTCTAAAAGATTCTTGTCCTGGTAATATGCAGTTGTTTCCAGTTTAATATCAGATTCTCCAGAGTATTTTGGATTTGGTGTAAGCATCTGGTTTAATGCCTGTTGTCCATTCACATTGGTCGGCCTTACGTCCCGCAAATAACAGTCTTCTTTTGCATCCCAGAAAACAGGTACTGCAGTTGCCAGAATACCGTTTTCGCTTTTTCTTTTCTTCTTAATGCGGAAAAGCTGCTCTCCATTGAAAGAAGGCATCTTCAGCACACTTTCGTCCTGGATATATTTCCACCTCCCTTCCGGGTCAATCGGATGTTCCAGCTCTGCCTCCCATGCGCCATTTAAAACCGCATGCACTTTCGCTTCCACCGGAAATAATGTCATATCTCCATTTTTGCCATATTCTGTATTGGATGGTTTGTATACCTGTATCATTTATCCATACCTCCAGTTTGGTTTTACTGCAACAGAAAAGCCCGCAGAAACAGAAATACTGTTTTCTCCAGGCTTTAAATATAAATCTCTATAGTCTCCTGTAATGGCAGTGTTCATGATGGTTCCATCTTCTCTGTATGCAAGCATCAATCCTGTATTGATAGTAAGATTCTGTCCAACATCTGCTCTTACCGTTTTTCCATTCACAAGAATGGTGCAGGTTCCTTCTCCTGTAATTTCATATTCTGGTTTTGCAAGCCCATAAGGATTGAATTGTACCTCCTGCAGCGCAAACCGGTTTCTCCCTTCTACCAGATATTCAAAAGGTGAACAGATAAACTTGATATCAAAATGCCCATATTTTTTCAGTGTCCTCTTTATCTCACTTATCTGTATCTCCTTCACTTTCCAGAACACTTCCGGGTCATCTGAGAATATCAGTTCTCCTGTCCCTGAAAGCCACTGCTCCAGCCTTCTTCGCTTCCGGTTCCAGCTTTCTTTTTCAATTTTATAGGCACATTTTACTGTAATGGTTACATTCTCATACGCACCCTTCACGTAAGATACCAGTTCATCCTTTCCGCCTACTTCCGTATATGTTATCTTCCGCCTTTTCCCCGGTATGTTTGGTCTGGCTTCTACTGAAATCTTATGAAAATCAGAAGTTTCCTGATTAAATTCAAAACTATATGCCATTTAAACTCACTCCTCTTGCATATAACCTTCCAGATTGTTTTGCGGCTATGCCATTCATGGCAATTTCTACAATTTCTGTTTTGCTGTAAGTCTTTCCAACATAAATCGGCAGCTCAACAATCACCTTATTTTCCCCTCCATTTTCTGTCCATCCCGCGTTTCTTCCTGGGCTTGGAATTTCCATGCTCTCACGTATCATAGCGTTTACATACTGCATTTTCTTCTGATAGCCTACTCCAAACCCTTCTGCTGTATATCCTCCCAAGGTTTCAAAAACTTTGGATGGAGAATGAATATCTAATTTCCGTCTTGCTTCTGATACAGCGGATGCACATACTCTTGATACCGCATTAATAACCTCGGATTCCCCGGCTCTGATACCTTTTGCCAATCCTGCAGATACATTTTTTCCCTCACTGTATAAAGTCCTTGTATTTAGATTGGTTGTTTTTACCTTTTTGGTAATAGAAGCCATTGCTTTTTCTACCGTACTGCTCCCGCTTTTAATTCCATCTGCCAGTCCTTCCGGAACATTTTTTCCTATAGAACTAAATTTTTTCTTTCCCAATTCCTTTTTAGCAGTATCTTCGATTTCATCCGCAACTTTTTTCACAGCTTTTACAGGTTCCTTTTTGTTATCCTCGATTCCTGTGGTAAGCCCTTCTATGGTGTATTTTCCATATCTTTTCATTTTCTTGGAAGGAGAGTTTATCTCCATCTCATTTTTATAGCCATCTCCTGCCGCATCTGCAACTTTTTTCGTTGCTTCCTGGACTTCATTTCCGTTTGCGGAAATTCCAGCTACAAGCCCCTGCACTGTGTTGGTTCCGTATTCGGTCATGATTGAGCTGATACGGTCTTTCCCACCATTCAGCGCTACTGTGTACTGTTCAATCATCCCCTGTACACTGGCATCTACTCCGGCTTTCATATCAAGTGATTTTGTCCACATCTCATTGGCCTGTTTCAACTGCTCATCTGTCATAGAGGCAAATGCCTGTACATAGGTAGAACCCTGCGGTCCCATCTCTGCCAGTTTCTCAATAATTCCCTGATTTACACCCCTGTCTGCCAGAATGGCCATGTTATCAGCCCAATTAGATACACCGTCTATCTGAGACTGCATATTCTGTAATAATTGCTGACTGGATATTTCAGTTCCTGCATTGAACTGTTCAAACATGTTCATCTGGCTTTCCAGAACTTCTGATACCTTCTGCTGCATACTGGTGTAGGTATCTGCAATGGTCTGCACTGCAATCGCGTTGGATTCTGCTGCTGCTGTCTGTGCTTCTGCATTGGCGTTTGTTGCTTCTGTATTTTCATTCGCCTTTGCGGTTACTTCCCCCCATTTAACTCCATAGTCTCCTAGCAGTTCCTTAACTGCAGTGGTTTCTTCTTGTAATTCTTCCTGTTTTTTCTTGTTTTCTTCTTGTGCGTCTGTATTTTTTTTCTGCTCCTCTGTTAATTTTTCATACTCTTTCCGTTCCTCGCGTTTCATGGTAGTCCATGTAACGATGCCATCTATATTGGTGGTAAGTACCGCATTTTCTTCTTTGGTATACTCATTGGTCTTACTCTTTAAGTCCCCGTACTCTTTTTCTAGCTTAATTCTTTCAATCTCCAGTTCGGTTCGTTTTTTAATAAGCTCCTGTGCGTACTCCATAGCAGCATTCAGTTCAAGCTGTTTCTGGCTGTTGTTTATATATTCCTCCATGGCCTCGTTGGTCATATTCAGTTTATTTGCCTGCTCATCGTATGCCAGATTCAAACCTGGAACCAGTGAGTTTAACTCTGCAATATAGCCTTGCATCACTTCTGTTTCTTCGTTACTCCTAGTCGTTTTCCCTGCCAGGTTTTCTATCTTCTCAGTAAGTCTCTGAATATATTCCCCCTGTGCAGCCATTTCCTCCGTAGCTTCTCCATAGTTTTTCGTCAATTCTTCTGCAGATTCCGATACCTCATTTGCAGAGTCGCATACTTTGCGATTTGCATCAGCCATCTTTTCTACTTCCTTTGACACCTTTACCGCATGGTTTCCATAAATAGACAGAGCAGTAACTCCTGCCCCCAGTGCTGCCACAACTAATCCTATCGGATTCGCATTGCAAACTGCATTAAAGATTGTCTGGGCTACCGTAGCCCCCTCTGTGGCAGTCTGTAATACAGTAGTGGCTACAGATACTGTTTTAAATGCCACAGCACCAGCCGCCACACCTCCCATGACAGAAATCAGCAGATCCATGTTATCAATTACCAAATCCAGACCCGTTTCAATAGCCGGGAGCGCTTTTTCTGCAATGGGAACCCCTACCTCTGTCTGGAATTTCTTTCCCAGTTGCTGGAATCTGGCTTCCAGAGTATCGTATTTAATTTCCTTGATTTCCTCCATGGTTCCTTTTACATCATCATAGGTATGGTTTACCTCGTTTAAGGATGTAATAATGTCCATGGCATTATCTTCACCAAGGGCACTCCAGGTATTACTTGCCAAGGTGAGCATTTCCTGTTTGTTCGTTGCTGTTGCCAGATCATTGATAACGGATTTGAATACATCTTTTGATGTGGCTTTTCCCACTTTCCATTGTTTAAACAGAGTCTGTGTTTTTGAAGAAAACTGGTCCAGGCTCTCTTCAATTCTTCCATCTGCCAGGGAAATGGAAAATTCTTTTACAAAATCATTGACTTTATCCAGGCTGTAGGCGCCGGAATCCAGACCATTCTGCATAATGGCAAACATCTCTTTAGCACTGAATCCCGCCTGTTGATACAAGGAACCGTATTCTGCCAGATTGTCAGCAAGTTCTCCTGATTTGTCCAAACCGTTTTGTGCGCCTTTTGCCATAAGGTCAAAAGCCTCTTCTGCATCCAGCCCCATCTCTCCGATCAGAACATCCACACCTCTTATGGTTTCGCTTAAATCCATGTCAAAGACATCTCTCATGGCAATTCCATTTTCGGTCAGTTCTTTTAGTTTAGACGGGTCTACTTCTCCTGTATACTGCTTCACAAGCGCCATGGACTGGGCAACATCATTGATGTCATTCCCATAGTTATTGCTGTGCAGTTCTTCCATCACCTGCTTATAGCGGTTCATTTCTGTTGCTGTTGCTCCAGTGCTTGCCTGTAGCTGCTTTTGCGCGGATTCTATATCCATGGTGGATTTTGCAGCATTCACAGCCCCATCTTTGAAAGCATCTGTGACTGTATTGGCAATATTGGCCTTTACAGCAGTTCCAAAGTCCACCGTTACTTTCTCGGCTTCTTTTACCTGTTTTCCATATTCATCTATAGCTTTTGCACATTTATCTGTAGACCGTTCTGCCTCATCCAGATACTTCGCATTATTTTTTACCGCTGCAGTTGCTTTTATAACCTGTTTTTCTGCTGTATTTAATTTTGTTTCCCAATCTTTTACGCGATTAGAAGCTGTCTGATAGTTTTGGTTTCCCTTTTTGATTGCAGCTTCTACTTCTTTTAGGGTTTCCTTTTCTTCCTGTAATTCCCTGGAAAGAGCATCTACTACCGACTGCTGTTTTTTCATGGACTGCTCCGAAGCATTTCCAGCCTCGGTCATTTTCTCCATCCGGTTTGCTGCATCCTGATATTCCTGTTGTAATTCTTCCAGTCTTTTTTTATGGGATTCCTGCTCCTTGTTTAAGGTTTCAATGCCCTTTTCTACTTTTTCATATTCACCTCTGGCATGTTCCAGTCCTTTTACTGTTTCTTCCTGTTTCGCCTTCTGCTCCTCCAGCATTCTGGACAGTACAGAGTGTTTTTTAGTAAGAGCTTCCAGGGAATTCTGCTGCCCTTCATACTGTGCTTCTACAAGACCAAGTTCTGATTTTAAACTGGACAGTGCCTTGTTACAGCTTGTAACATTCTGCTTAAACTCCCGTTCCCCATCCAGGGCAATGATTGCGCCGATTTTCTTTGCCGCCATAGTTCACCTTCTTTCTGCGTAAAAATGGTATAAAAATACCACCAGCACTTTCAACTGGTGGCATCTCCTATTTTATGTTTACAATTTTATACGTCTCACCTTTGTATAAAGGTACCAGATTCCTCCGGCTATCAGCACAATCACACCAAATTCAGGAATCCAGAATATCATCAGCAACAGTAAAATCCCTATTATCATTTGTAGCAACGCTTTGGTTCTTATACTCATATTCTGTCCTCCCTTCTTTACTGTAATTATACTCTTTTTCCACTTATAAGTCCATAAGGGATGTCTCTTTTTCTGGCTCCCGGAAGATATATTTTTTCATTTTAAAGTTATGATACCATTTAAAATGCTGGAACATTTCGTACCATGTTCCATAATACATCCGGGAGACTTCTTTTTCTGTATATCCAATCTGCATTCCAATAAAAACCATCCAGGTGTAATCTAGTTTGGACTCTTTGGAATCTCCTGATTCGGTTCCTGAATTTCCTTCTGCGTCTTGTTTCCTGAAAAAAAACAGTTGTAAAACTCCATGTGAAGCTGATTGGCAATTCCTATGATAGCGGCTCCGGCCTTTCTTCCCAGTTCCTCCCTGGTATAGACAACAGGTGTTCTTCCTTCCCTCTCTGCTTCAATCTCTTCCCCTTCATTCACCATATAATACAGCGCCGCTTTTACACATTTCATGTCCGGGAATTTGACTTTATATTTCTTTTTCTCTTCTTCCTTTTTCTCTTCTGGTTCTACTCCAAGCTCTCTTTGCAGTTCCTGTTCTAAATCTCCGGCTTCTTCTGCCATCTTCTCCTCTTTTATTTCTTCCATGGTAATCAGGCCATTTTCAAAATCATTTAAAGAGCCAAATTCCCGCTGCAGCTTTTCCAGCACCAGAAGGTCGCATTTGATTGGATATTCTTTTCCCTGCATTACAATTTTTTTCATTTCCTCAAACATAGTCTGTCCTCTATTCTTTCTTCAGCACAACATCTGCAATTCCTGCTTTTCTTGCCTTTCCCTCTTCTGTCACTTCCACAACCAGGATTTTATCCCCTTCTTTTGCTGTGATTTCTGCAGTTCCGTCCCATTTGCTGTAACCATTTTTACAAACAGTATCAAAGATAGGCTTCAGCGGCTCTTTTCCCAATCTGTAGACATAGCTGTTCATTCCTTCTTTTTCAGGTGTCACCGTAAGTTTTGTTTTTCCTACTGTTGTTCCCGCTGCACTTTTTACGGTTAAATCTCCAAGTTTATATCCCATTTTTTCATAGATATACGCCAGTGCTTCTGTAGCTGTTTCAAATGCCTGTGCATATTTCCAATCCCCATCCTCTTCCTCAGTCAAGGATTTTCCAGAAATAGAAGGGGTTTTATATTCAGTGTTTTCCCCTTTGGTAGCATACTCCTCAGAGGGTTCGGAGAACTTTACTTTTGGAAGAAAATTTCCGGTGAATTTTCTTTTTCCATCAATCTTCTCTACACTGATCCATCCGCATCCTACATATCCGGCTTCATCATCTGCATTAAACACAATTTCCTGTTCATTCATTTTATGTCCGAATACGCTTGTGCGCGCTACAATGGGGATTGTGTCTGTATTCAGGCTCACATCCGCACTTGTAAATTCTTTGTCATATTCAGACTGTGCATCATCCGCATGAAGAGAACCTTCTGCATAATTTGGCGTTACGGTTAATCCAATGGCTTTTCCAAACGCAAAAGGTGTCTCATAGTCTCTATATCCTTTCCTTGCTGCCATAATTGGCTTTCTCAGTCCTATGTATGCCATAGTTATTCCTCCATTTCTTCCTCTATCTCGCATTCAAATACAAGATGTCTTTTTTTATTTTCTGTTAATACCGTTACCTGTGGAAACGTAAAGCCCTGCTCAAACAGAGCCTTACGAATTTTATTTTGTATCTTGATAAAATTTTCTTTTTCCGGCATAAAAAAGTGTACCTGGACACTGGCTATTACCGTTTCCGGCTCATCATCCGCCCAGAGGATCCCTCGTTGGTCTGCATAGTTGTACACAAAATACTTTTCGCTGTCTCCCTGGTAAACGTCTGGCTTATACGGATAACCAAAAGGTGCGATTGCATTTACTATGTTTTCAAATGCTGTCATAGGTTTACCTCCCTGTCAAAGACTTCCTGCATTTTCTGTAACACCTGTGCTTCTGCATCTTTCACAGCCGGGGTAAGCACCGGTGTAGCTGGTTGCCTTCCCTCTACTCCATATTCAAGTATTGCGGCCTTCTCCATATTTCTTACACCTTTTCTGTCTTTTCCTGTTGGCCTCACGCAAATGTAATAACCGTATTTGTTTCTGTTTGCTCCTGTTTTCTTTACAGATTTAACCAAATCACCTTTATCCTTATGTTTCATATACTGTTTTTTCACAGAACTTTCCAGGATAGGTACGGATTCTTCCAGCATTGCAGGGGCCACCCTTTCAACATCCAGGGCACTCAATTCTTTCATCAGGTCATCTATCCCCTGAATTTCAAACCCCACTGCACTCCCTCCTCTGACACGTCAGTACAATCGTAGCCATTTTTTCTTTTTTATAGGTCCGTTTCACCTCATACAGGCTCCCGTCTGATTCATCCTTTAGCGTCCCCTCTCCCCGGTAATTGCAGGCCATAGTTTCTATATTCCTATCTACACTATAACCTTTCTGGAATGCCAGGATTTCATCATTTCTGGTTGCATCTGTAAAGTTTGCCGGAATTCCACCCTCCCATGTTATGTTTTCATGGGTGTTAAACCCCTCTTTATCCTGTCCTGTTTCCTTTACCCTTGGCAGCGCTATGCTTCCGTTCCACATGGTTATCATTCCCCTTCCAGTGTCAGGCGAAAAACTTTTCTCCTGTAAAGTTCCAGATATTTCTCCGTATCCGTCCGGTCATTTCCAAGGTATGCCTTGACATATAATGTAATGGCAGTTAATACACCTTCATATTCTTCTGATTCTGCAATATGCTTTGGCACACCGGAAGAAACCATATCTTCCATACAGTCTTTGATATACACCAGGATATCTTCGTCATAGACGGTTACGCTTTCAGCAATTCCGCATCTTCGTTTAATTAGTTCCAGCACCTTATTCCACCTCTGGTTCACTCTTCTCTGGTTTTTTACTTCTGGTTCTTACTACGCTTGCATCTTCCAGGGTAATTTCTCCATATACAAAAGCCTGTTTATCTTTCATCTTGCAGTCTTCTCTTTCGATGGCGCGGTATAAAGTCAGGTCTTCCTCAAAAGCGTTCAGTTCTCCTGCCATTGCCACATTGGATGTTGTGATTGTAAGCTGTTTTCTGTCAAAGAATTTGACTGCTTCCTTCAAATCTCCGATAATAACCGGAATTTTTCTCTTACCAGATTCCTGTGTATCGGATGGCATATCTTCATTTGGCACTACAAACACTTCCATTCTGGTTGCCCCGGCACAAAGCATCATTTTCATTGGTTCCGCCGGATTTGGCTGCAAAAGGTATCTACCTTCGTTGTCTTTCAATGTATCAAAATACTGCAGCCCATCATCATTTGTAACCACTTTGGATGTCGCTTTAAATGCCTGTCCAAGAGTAACATTCAACGCTTTTTTGATATCATCCAGATTAGCCAGGGGTGTTTTTTCTTTTGTTTTAATAACATCCAGAATAATTTTATTTCTGGTAACCCTGGATTCATCTCCAATCCAGCTAATCAGGGTTCCGGCAATATTTGCATCTGAATCTTCCAGCAGTTCATTGGTAACCGGGAAGTATCCAGCATATTTGGAGATTTCATAATCCATGCGTTCAAACTGTGGTGTTTTTCCACCCGGGATTTTTCCGCCCTCACCCACTTTGGTAAATCCTGTCTGCTGTGCCCGTTTTTTGAAGGTTCTGGAGCCTTTGTTTGTGGTAACATTTTCCACATCTACCAAAGTAATCAAAGACGCTTTGGCTGTCCTGCGTTCATTAATTCTTGTCTGGATATCCTCTGGAACCGTATAACCGCCTTCTGCCGGGGTTCCTTCATTCATAGAATTCCTGAAACCACTTCTGGCCGCATCTGCAAACTCTTTGATACTGTCTTTAGGAGTTAATGACACTCTGTTCTGTGTGGTTACTGGTTCTGTGTCTTCCAAATCTTTCAGAATATCAAACTGCTGCTGTAATTTGATTAATTCATCCTTCGCCGCCTGCGCCTTGTCCAGTTCTCCGCTTTCCGCAAAATTCTTTACATCTACCTTTTTCGCATTGATTTTGTCTAACAGTTCTAATAATTTTTTATTCATATCTCTTCTCCTTTTTCGCGTCAAAAAAGGATTCAGACTCCGTACAAGTCCAAATCCTCAAGTAATGCATTCTTTTTATTTTCTAATTCCTGTTTTTCCTTTACTGCTTTTGCTCTGATTTCTTCGGTCAGCCACATTCCGCTGTAGCTGTTGATATATTGCTGATTCTGGTGATCTGACATGATTTCATCTACCAAACCATATTCCAGGCATTGGTTTGCAGTCAGCCAGGTTTCCCGATCCATCATTTTTAAAATCTCATCCAGTCCCCTGCCTGATTTCTCTGTGTAGGCTGCTGCCATTGCCGCATTCATCTGTTTTAAGATTTCCGCATGTTTCTGCATGTCATGATAGTCTCCAGATGCACCACAGATAGATACATTATGTATCATGATCATGGCCACTGGGCTTATTTTGCTTTTTCCTGCCATAGCCACAACACTTGCAGCACTTCCAGCCATACTCTGTATAATAATAGTCACATTCTTTTTTTGGCTCAATGCACTGTACATTTCCTGTCCGGCCATTACAGAGCCGCCACCAGAATTAATAAAGACTTCTATTTCTTCATCATCTGCAGCGCTGTTGATTGTGTCTGTAATATCCTTTGGACATGTGGCATCCATTCCGAACCAGTCATAGATCCATTTATCGTCATTGCCAACAATATCTCCACGAATGTTAATCACTGCCATTTCCTTCACCTCCTCCTGTTTGATACTGTTTCCCTACCTCTGTAATTGGTATATAGTTTCCGTTTACAATCAGCTTATCTGCACCCTCTTCTTCTGTAAGGTCCAGATATTCCCTGGCTTCATTTGGCTTGTAGATGCCATTATTCACAGCGTCTTTTAAGATTTGCATCTGTGTTTTGCTGTCAGTTCTTAAAATTGCTTTCTCATTAAACTTGTAAAAGCACTGGTTCTTGATTTCCTGTGGCAACAGTACCTTTCCGTTTATTTCTTCCTCATAGCTCTTAATCCGGTACAGCATGGTGTCAACTAAAAAAGCCAACTGCTGCATTTCACTGTTTGCATAGCTGGACTTCTCATAGTTATTAATCTGATTTGGTTTAATTCCAAAAGCTCCGGCAATCTGTAAAGCGCTGTACTTGCGAAGCTCAAAAAACTGTGCATCTGCCATGGTCATATTCAGCGGCGTTAATTGCAGCCCAATAGGAACCGGCACTACCTTCCCTGCATTCTGGGAACCCATGAGCTTGTCTGCAAACTTTTTCTGCAGCTTTTTCAGTTTATCATCTTCAAAATCTCCCAGATACTGCATAGCCATACTGGCTGTTAGCCCCTGCTTATACAGGTTGTTCATGTATTCCTGGCTTTCTCCTGCACCGCCTACGGTAGTCTTCAGAATATCTTTTACTGGCATCCCCATAAAACCGTCAAAACTATACCAGGTTTTAAAATGCATGACTTCACTGTTTCGGAACATATATTGTTCCCCGGTCTTCGGGTCATTGTACTGGTAATATAGTTTCCCTTTTCCGCCAAACAGTCCAATATCATCCATAATCGGATATACACAATTTGACTGCATAGGCCACATATCCAGGAACCGGTATTCTCCCCCATACCTGGAAGGGATAAATTCCGTCCTCATCCAGATATATCCATTCCCATAATGCTGGCAGTTCATTTCTGTGGTTGTCCACATGGTTGTTGGAGTCATAAATGGATTAGGTCTTATGGTCATCAGGATTCCTGCATCCGTTGGAAGCGCCCTTACCCTTCCTTTTTCCGTCTGCTGATAGTATTTCAAAGGCAGTTTTCCCATTGTTTCAGACAGCATTTTCAGGCAGGTATAATAAGTCACTTCTGCTACCGCTTTTTTAGCCCCTGGCGTAATACCAAGCCATTCCAGCAGTTCCCTGTCTTGCAGAGACAGTGTTGGTCTCCTTGGACGTTCTGCTGCATTCTTTAATCTCTTTAAAATTCCCATATTTACCATTCACTTTCTAAAAAATCATCTATGTATTGTTCATACGGTTTTGTAAATTCGTGGTACAGTGCCAGCTTATATGCACACAGGATGGCATCCACCGGGTCAATTCTTTTTGTTGTTGCATCCTTGTCTATTTTTATCAGGCCCTGGTTCTGTCTCACTACAGCATTGCTCATAGCATAATTCAAAAGAGGATTATAAGTATACACCACATGTTTACTATATACTTCTTCCCGGAATCCCTGTGTTGCTTCGTTCAGAGATTTATAACTCTGATATACTTCTTCCACGTCAAAGCCTTCGTCTGATAAATCCGTCATGAGCTTGCTGGCATTGGCTGGGTCAAAACACAAAGTTTCAATGATCCACTCATTTTGTTTACAGGTATCTAAAGCATATTGCATAACCGCATTTTGGTCTACAATCGGTGTGTTTGTTACAGTCAGAAATCCCATTCTTTCCCAGGCATCATAATCCACCTTATCTCTTGCCTTCCGTTCCGCCAGTTTTTCTCGATTCGGAATGAAAGAATGGGAAAATACAATGTACTTTACAATTATTTTTCCTGTAGAATCCTTTTCATCCGATTGATAAGGTATAATAAAGGATACAGAAGTCAAGTCAATCTTTGCAGACATATCAAATCCAACATACACACTCATTCCTCTGGTATCTATTGGAATCTTGTCTGCCTGGCAGGCTTTCCATTTTGCCATGTCCATATATCCGTTATCCTGTGCCTGTACCCAGATATTCAACATTTTCGTCAGAAATGCTGTCATTTTTTCCGGGATTTCTCTTGCGATTGCATAGGCACCCCGGATTTTGTCCCTTCCGTTTTCATAACTCATTCGGATAGGATTTGCTTTCCACCAGAGACGTTCGTTTTGGATATTTCCAATGTCTTCGTAGTCTTCCTTGTCTACTTCTAATATATCTACAAAATACTCTTCATTTTCAGTATCTACATTTGGATTTAATAGCTTTGAACAGAAATCGTATTCCTGTGTATAGCATGGATAAGTCAAATCAACTCCTGCAGTTGTAATAATCATAAGCAATGGTTCTTTTGTGTTGGAGCCTAATCCCAGATCATAAAATTCTGTAGTCTGGTGCTGGTGAAACTCATCCAGTATCAAGCCTGCCGGATTTGTTCCGTCTCCTTTTTTTCCATCTTCTTTGCACAAAGCCTTTATATAACTTCCTGTTTTAATATGTTCAACAGAATCTCTTGTTACTTTAAATTTGTTTCTAAGAGGTGAACCTCTTAACATTAACCTTGCTTCATTCAAAATTATTTTGGATTGCTCCCGTTTTGTTCCGGCTGTATAATATTCATAAACCTCCTGGTTTTTCGTTGCCTGAGTTGATATCTCATAAAGTGCCACTCCTGCTTCCATCTGGGATTTCGCGTTTTTTCTTCCTACTTCAACGAAGCTCCGTTTAAATCTCTTGTTTCCCGTTTCTTCGTGTCTCCATCCATATATCTGGCACAAGACGAACTTCTGCCATGGAGTTAAAACAATTGGCTGCCCTGACAGCTCCCCTTTGCTGTGCCGCAACAGGAAAAACCACTTTACAATTTTTTCTGCTTCTTCTTCATTCCATATATACGGAAACTCTTCCCCCTGCACATTTCTGGCTGCACATCTTTTTATATCATTCAAAAACCTCATGCAAGCCTGTTTATGTTTCTCTCCACTTATATAATCCTCATCCTCGGATATCCTTATATCATCTATGCACCTTTGTGCATAAACAATAAGTTCATCTATTATTTCCAAACGTCTCACTCCTATATTTCAACACCGAATTCATTTTTTATCATATCTTCGGCTTTCTCCGTCTTCGTTACTGCCGCTTTCAATCTGGAATCAATCGTAAGTCCACACAAGGCGGCAAACTTTCTCATTTCATTTGCATAATTTGTCTGTATATCTACCATAGGATTTTTCACAACAATAACCCCTGTCCTTGTTTCTCTGTCAATGTAATAGGTCTGGTCTTTCAGAATTTCAGTTGCTTTTATGTAGTTGGCGTATGCATTACAATATCCTCCAAGGTTTGCATAGTCCAGATTTCCAACAATACTAATTTTGTTAAGTTCCTTCACAATTCTGCGCCATTCTTTCTTTGCTGTGTCATTAATTAGCCATTTTGGAGGTGTTTTTAATTGGTTATTGCCTGTAACAACACTTTCTTCTTCCTGTCTCCTGTTCTGTTTTTCCACTAACGTCAAGTGTGCCTTCTGCATATCTACAGGCTTTTTCGGCTTTCCCAATTCTCTCCCTCCTTCCTGATTTGCCAACTTTTCTTTCGTATTCGGAGTTTTTCGCAAGGAAGGCTAGACATGCGGTCAGGGACAAAATCACAAAAACTTTTTTGACTGCCCCTCCCCTTGCTCTTTCCTGTATGCATGAATCATTTCCTGTAATTCCATCTGAATTTTCTCTTTATCCTGTTTATACATCTGTTCTATCATGCTATGTGTATCGTGATGCAGGCTTATCAGATTCTCTCTTTCATTCCTTTTGTTCCAATCTTCCCTGAGTGGAACAATATGATGAACCGTATCGGCTTTCACAACCGTGCCTTGTGTCATGTATAGATATACATCTATTCCTCCATCTAACGTCAACACATCTTCTCTTACTCTATCCCATTCTTTACCGTGATAGTATTGCTTGCTTCTGCTGTCTCTGCTGTACCTGTCATATTCTTTGTGTCTGGCCTTTACGCAAGGACAGGTTGTTCCTGCTTCTATTCTCTTCCCACATCTGCTACAACGTTTGTATATTGGCATCTTTATTCTCTCTTTACCTTGATTACTAATCATGGACCCTCTGGGATTCGAACCCAGGGCTGCCCGGTTATGAGCCGGATACTCTAACCTGCTGAGTTAAGGGTCCTTATGGGTATTAGAAAAGACACCCTGGAGGGTGCCCTTCTACAAATTATTTATTCTGCATAGTATCAAAGCATGGCAAATAGTTGAATTAAATAATGTCCTTTTATATCTGTTTCATCTCGGTCTAACTTCCTCTTTCCGAATACCTTGAACCTATTCTTCGTGTAGAAAGCAAGTAATTTTGCTTCATCTTCACATTCCAGGTACACGAACTTTCCACCTATTTCATGTTGTACACGCTTAACTCTCTCTATTGCAAGCTGTAGCAAATCAGAACCAGAAATAAGACATTCATTTCCCTCAGAATAGTTCTTGCCAAGTTGCGCTATCAAAGGGGCTGATACAATATATTCATTGGTATTTTCATCAAAAACTCCATGGTCTCTGAGTTTTCTGGCTTCTTTGCTATTTACGGCACTACGTTCAACTCTTATAAATTTAGATGCAATAGTGTAGTACCCAACTAGCGCTTTCTCTTTTTCATCATCTGTCTCCCAAAACACAAGATATGTCTTAGAAAAATCACGTTTTGAAAACTCTATTGCTTTATATTTGATAAAATTTTCAACGTCTTTATTCAAGGGACAGACAAAAGTGGAGAGAATGCTCTTTGTGTCATCCTCTCCCAAAATGTCAATTAATTCGCTCAAATTAATTTGAACAAAATGTGTATTTGTTTTGAATAATTGCATATAGTTTATTTACCAAAGAATTCTTTGATTTTTTCTCCCGTAATTTCTTTACATTTTCTCGTAAGCTGTACCGGTTCGTATTTAGAGCCCTCAGTCTCTTCTAAGGCATTCACAAATGTACGGGCGAGTCGCTTATCAGTAATATTCACATTTTTTAATATGCTTTTCGTTGCCATACATATCACCTCCCAAATAATGTTGGCACAGATATTTCTATCACTTTGCGTAATAGCATATACAATACTAAAAAATCCTTTGCTACTACCCATACTTTTATTATATACATTTTTGTCAAAAAATCAAGACTACTTGTGACTTTTTTATATCACAAGTAGCACCTGACTGCTGCCAGATGCCTTATGTGCTGAAAGTGTTTGCCACAGTCAGCTGGTTCATAATTCTTTCTAGTCAAATCGGAAAGCCAGGAATCGAACCTGGGACATATAGATTAAAAATCTACTGCTCTACCAACTGAGCTACTTTCCAAACTTGCAACCCATATGTGCCGTTATACCGGTTGCCTGATGGTTTCTGATGGTACCTGTCTCATTTTGTTATGGCAGTAACATGACCATGAAGTAGACTGCCTCTTACCGGCACTGTACAATAAAATACCTTTATATAAAAAAGAGGATTGACGGTCTCTATGCTTTTTTTCTGCAAAGGCGTTACCGTCTGAGCCTGATACAGCAACAGGGCTGTGACACCCTGTTGCCGTTTATAAATCACAAGGAGTCTGTGTGAAAACCATTCCGTTTCTGCTTCAGTATGTATACTAACATTTTTAAAGCGGACATGAACGGACATTTCTCAAATAATTTCATTTTTTTCTAAGAATCTGTCATGACGTTTCCTACAATTCTCTTCCGTATAGCTTATTCTCCTGTTCGGGAACCTTTTATTCATATTTGTTGCCACTCTCCTCCACGTCATATCATCTATGTAGTAGAATCGGAACATCTGCCTTAAATCACTTTTGGGGATTGCATTTATAAAATCATCTACCGCATTCATTGCTTCTTGAAGCTCATCCTCCATGATGTGAAGTTTCATTATTCTTTTCTTAATCATAAGCCTTACCTGGTCATATTCTGGGGTGGGAAAGCCGGTAATCTTAATTGCCCCTATGGTTCCGTCTCTTCTTGTGCCGGTTACCATGTCTGACACTACCCCTTCTTCTTTTATCCTTTGTAATCTCTGCTCATCTCTATCAATCCTTTCTCTCAGGTCTTTTATTTCCCCTTTGATTTCGCAGTATTGAACTAAGATATCTTTGGTCAGCTCCAACGGAATCACCTCCTGTATCTCTTCCCTGTCTCCTTGTCCCTTATTTCTGTTACTTCCATACCGGATTTTCCTGCTGCCAGATTCAGCTCCTTAAAGATATTCCAGATGTGTCTTGGCATCCGGCTGGCTCTATGTACTGCTATTTCCGCAGTAGGGTCTTTGTAACCTTCTTTGTTCATCTGTGCTCCTTCCTCACATGTCCAACATACTTGCCTTCCCTCTGGGATTATTTCTCCGCAACATATGCATCTATCTTCCATTTAGTCACCTTCTTTAAATCTCAAGTCTCAGCTCCAGCATCAGCTCATTGTTATGTACATATATCTCTGTCACATAATATTCTCCATAACTATCAAAATCCGACATTCTCGCTATCATGCTTTCGCCCGTTGGATAATTAAGCCTGATCGGTTGTCTTGTTGTTAAATAATGCGATATATCTTTTAATTGTAAATCCTTCATATATTGTTACCTCCACTAAATATTGGTTTTGTCTCTTCCTTTTAATCTATCGTTTCAACTTCATAAGGCAGCCACATTTCAGGATTAAAGTTTAATGTGTATTTATATTTCTCTACATCTCCTGCTGTCACATCCTCTACCACATAGGTCACATTATCACTCAGACCAATAAAATGTTTCTTGTATTCCCCTTTTTCATCCTCTACAATCACTTCCAGCTGGTTATCTGCTGCATCTGCTGTAATGGACATCTTTCCGGTCATTTGGAAGAGAACATCTCCCTGTAAACAATTAATTACCGTAATCTGCCGGATATCATTAAAATTATCCGCTTCCTGAGAAAGATTGTAGGATACTCTGTTTGCTTCTGTATCACATCCTGCTAATGCTGTTGCTCCGATAACTGCTGCTATAAATAATTTTTTCTTCATGTTCTTTTACCTCCGATAAATTTCAGTCTATTATAATTTCTTCACTAGCCTCAAAAACTTCTGTGATGGTTCCTTTACTTTATTCCAAACAAGTTCTGCTCCGCAGTGTGGACAGCAAACATAATCATCCGCTACTCCAAATCCACACTCTGTACATCTATAATCCCGTTCTGCAGTTTCTAGTGTGTTACCAAAGATGGCAACAATTTCTGGAATAACCACTTTTACTAATTTTAATTTCCTCACTCTGCACCTCCACCAAAGGTTAATTTAGTTCTCTTCTGCTGCCGGCTGCTGCAGATACTCTAAACAGCACTCGTAACAGTCTTTTTTTCTCCGCTATGCATATATCTGGATCCATACCTTGTGGACACATGATAATCTGTGCAAGTTCTGAATCTGTCATTTCCCTGATTTTATCTCCGTTTGTGGGGTTGTAATCATCAACGATATTAATCATGCTCTCGATCCTCCTTTTAATGCCCGGCCAGAAACGTATGCAGCATATGTTCCCGCCAGTTTGCTTGTTTATTGCTCCATCTTTCGCATGTATCATCATCTTCTACTATGATGCCTTTTAAATCACACAGGCCTCCGTCATTTTCTGTGCAGGTGGCACAGGTTCTTGTTTGTTCTGTCATAGTCTTATTCTCCTTTATATTTGTCTGGAAGTGGCTGCCAGGCAATTACTTTATATACTTCTCCCGAATCATCAAACCATGTTCCGTCTGATGCGTATTTCAAAGTTGTTGCCTTATCTGCTCCTTTTATCGTCACATTAAATTCTGGACAACAATCATCCTCAATTCCTTCTTGTACTTCTGGTAGATGCTCACTGCATGGAATCCAATCATCATCGGTCTGTACATTTGCTTTCTCAACTTCCTTCAAGTAGTAAATAAGAGCACACACCCAATTCAATTCCTCCATTCTATCAACTGTTTCCTTTATGCCTATCTCCCCATTGTACTTATGCTCTTGTTTTCTTTTCTCTATCTCTTCCAAAATCTTCTCTAGTACGTTCATTGTCGCACCTCCAATTAAAACGAATATGCTAACCAAAAATATTGTGTGCTTCCTTCGACTGGATAGTAATATATTCCATCGCCGGAATCTTCCCCACGCATCCATTGGTCGCAATATTCACCATCGGTTTGTTCCTCTCCCGCAGGCTCTTGCGATACACCAAAACCTTCTGTATAAAAATCCTCAAATCCATTTTCGTTGGCAAATTCTTCCAATTCTTCATAAAGTTTATCTATTTCTTTTTTTAACTCCTCATATCTTTCTGCTTTACTTGCTATTTCTTTAGGCACTTTCATTTATCACTTCACCTCCAACAAATCTGCATTATCGAAAATGTTTCCGACTACTTTTAAGTCGGATTCTTCGTAACAATCCAAATGCATAGACAAATAGTGTTTCTTGAAAACTTTAAAGCAGCCATCTTCGAATTTAACTACATTTCTCAGCATCTCTTTTGAATCATTTTCAAAAGTATCACAAATATCATTCTCCCAAATCTTCTTACCGTTCTTATCGGTAAGTCCGGTGTACTGGCAGAGAGTGTCCGATGCAATCGCATACATTTCAGGAGCCGTAATGCCTTTTAATGCTCCATCAAGTTTTATTTTCCCAGTGCAAATAAAATGATTTATTTTTACTATGTTTAGATAGTATCCTTCCACCCATTTACCATTATCTTTTCTCTTTGCTTTAAAAAGGATTTCTCTCACTTATTTCACTCTCCTTTTATGTGTCAAATCTAATTCCACACTCGGGGCAATAGTTCGGTACGTCTGTTATGTCATATAAATAATGACTGTTGCAATTCGGACAACAAAATTCAACATCTCCAAATTCTTCACTACGCTCAGGATCAATAGCTTTGATTTCTTTTGGTAGCTGCTTTTCCAGCGCTTCAATGGCTATATTACAATGTTCAACAGCAGCACTTTCTTTATTTTGCAATAACTCCGCTAATTTTTTAAAATCTTCTATTGCTTCTCTAACTTTCTTTTCGTCCATCTTCCCATACCTCCTTCTCTATCTCCTCATCTGTTAGTTTTAATAAATTTCCGGATTGGAAGAATACCGCTCCGGCTGGTGTTATCTGCATACATTCTATGTAACCTTCTGCTTTGGCTTCCTTTTCTCCGAATCTTCCATGTAGGGTCTTGCTGTGCTTACGGAGATAGGTTTTTCCGGGGATTAAACTCTCTTTCTTCATGCTTCACCTCCTAAGGGTGGTTTCCCGTAATAAGCCCGCATCCTATTAACAGCCTTTGTCCATTCCTCTTCAAAGGTCGGTTTTTCGGTTTTTTCTGCCTCTTCTACCCGTTTCTGATAGTACTGTATGTTCCTTCTTATTTTCCTTATGCCTGCCAGCGTGTGGCCTTCTGTCAGTTCTTCTATTTCTTCATCTGTTTTTCCGCTATTTATTAGCTCAAGAATATACTTCCAGTTTTTTTTCGAACCGATTCATTTTACTTCCCCTTTCTTGCATTCCGTACCTTTTGTTTCCTTGGTTTTCTGCTGCCTACACATCTTCCGCTTTGTTTTCCGTAGATAAAGGCGGTAAAGTTATTTCTTCCCATAGCATTCTCCTATACATGTTCTATTTTTCTTTTTAGGGCTTCTGCAATATCTCCATGGCCGGTTTCCTCTAAGACTTCTACTACTGCATCCAGGGAAACAAATTTCCCATTCGCCTGCTCATTTTCTTTTTCGATTGTTTCCAGGGTTTCCATGTCCGGGTGGATTCCGCAGGTTTCCTGCATGGTTTTTGCCATATCGGAAAGTTTTACGTAACTCTGTCCATATCGGTCATAACTCATGCAGGATTCACTATGCCTGTCCATCTGCTGCTCAAATCTCTGTAAACGGACAGAGCGCCATCCATGTTCTTCATACAGGACCCACATGGCTACTGTTTTCATGGTGTTCATGATTCTTTTCGCCAGCATGTCATAGGTGGCTTCAATGGCTTTTTCCGGGATGTTCATAGGAATTCCTATTGCCCCCCGTCTTCTCAAATCCTGCTCCAGATGTTCTACGCCCTTTTCTTTTGCTACTCTGAGGGCATAGGCAGCGCCCTCATTTCTCCATTTTTCTTCCTTTTTGTTCATGGTTTTCTCTGTACCTCCTTCAAAAATTCCACAAGCTCTGTTTCATTGTTCTGGAATCTATTGTATTTCTCATGTCGGCTCCATTTTGGTATTCCGTTCTTCCGTGGTGGTTCCGGTCCTCCTACCAGGTGCATATAGGAAACTGTGTATGTTCCGGTATATGGGCTTTCCAGTTCGTATTCTTCGGCAATTAATGTGGCGCCATTTTCAAACTGGTATCGGTAGTAGGTGGCTCCTGTATGTTCGTCTTTGTACCAGACTCCCCAGGAACGGTAATTATTTAGCCATTCTTTTCTCTGGTCATTGTTTTTCATTTCCGGAAGAGGAGGCTGTGGAATTT